>ERZ808262.124-NODE-124-length-57872-cov-8.234689_pt1 | contig 57872 bp, 77 predicted proteins | sample MGYA00520895_ERZ808262 | MGnify/ENA primary metagenome ERZ808262 (study PRJEB31516, sample SAMN03275588) | gut metagenome | biome: mammalia-associated habitat; material: feces | host: Papio cynocephalus | place: Kenya | collected 2012-08-02 ...
GGGGACCCTTCCAGCATCTCGGCGACCAGCGGATCGTCGGAGAAGGTGTCCAGAAGGGCATCTGCGATGGGGTCCATCACTTCCCCTCCGCCATGAGCTTCGTAAGGATGTCCGTGCATCTGTTGATCGTATCCGCATCGATCCTCGCCACATCGGGTCCGAGCCTGCGGAACAGCTGCTCTATCGGATTGGGCTGGCTGTCGGGACGCTTCTGCTCCTTCTTCTCGGATGCAGGGTCCTCCTCGGTTGCGCCTTCCGCCTTCTTCGGAGCCTCCTTCGGGGATTCCCCGGGATCGCGCCTGTCGGCCTTGGGGGCGGTGCTGACGGGATGCGCGGATATGGCGCAAACGGTAGGTCTGAGCAGGGACAGCTCCTTGTCCAGCCTTTCTCTGGCTTCGAGCAGCGCGGCGTACCTCTGCATCGGGTCCACGTTGACGGAGTCGCGGACGGACTCCAACGCCTTGCCCATGTTGTATGACAGATGCCATGCATCGCACACATCGTCCACGCTCACGACGACGGCCCTTCCCGCCATGGGAAGGATCGGTCTGATGTTCACACGGCTCATGCGGCCGCCTCCTCGGAACCGTTTCCGGCATCGGGCGATTCATCCGCGCCCTCAAGCCTCCTCATGACCGAAACGATCTTGTTCTGCGCCACGACGAGGTCGTCGTAGTCGGAGTCTTCGAGGGATGAGGAAAGCCACTTGTCCTGAAGAAGCTCGGTTATCTGCGCACCCATCTGATTCAGCGCGTAGTCCACGATGCTGACGGCCACGATCCGAGAATCGGGGGCGGCCGAGCCTCCTTCGGACGGGGCCTCCGCATGGGATTCGGACTCCTGACTCCCGTTGCCCGTCATCGAGAAGAGGAAAGTCTCGCCCTTGGCCATCATGCGGTTGAACGACCTGATGTACGAGGCGGCCTCACCGAGGGTCTCGAAGTCCGAGGACATGATCTCGTTGGGGGTGGCGCGGGGTTTACCCTCGTCACCTATGGCCGTACGGTATCCGGTGACGTGGATCGTCACGATAGCACCTCCGTTGTTGCAAACTCCATTGGAATTCCTCCGAGGACCAAGGTAGCGATAGGGTGATGCCAGAGGCGTAGGATAGAAGTTCTATGGTCCTATGGACCATAGAAGAGCGGCGTCTATATAAAGACCGTCGTTCGAAGGACCGGCCATCCGCGACAATGGCTGCGGAATGGATCGCAGGAACGGAACGCTCATTTCGGAAGCATACGAGGGAAAGCGACGGAAACACGTGCAGACGGGCCGTTTCGGAGAAAAAGGTATTCCGATACCATCCGAAGGCCGTTCGCCCGTCTACGGCCCGTCCAATGGAGCGGAATCGCCCGTCCGTTCACTTCGGAGATGCGGATTCCTTCGAACCTATGCTCCGGACCCAGTTCGAATGTCGTTGGACCGTCGAACCTTAGACCCGACTGTATAAACTATGCCGAAGAAGAATCACGTACTCATGAGCAACGAATCCAAGGTCTTCGAGGTTTTGGAAGAGAAGCACGTCATGAAGACCATCCTGTACCTTTACAGGAACGGCCCCTCGACGAAGATGGACATCTACAACGGGGTATCCGCGAATCCGCGCATGCCCGATAAGCTGATGGCGATGAAGACCATCGGACTGGTGATGAGGGTCAAGCCCGACGGCAAGAGCAGGGCGCAGGTCCTAGCACTCACGGAGAAGGGCCAGCGCGTGGGTGAGGAGCTGGAGAAGCTGATTGGACTGATATGATTCATCAGCCCGAAGATGCCGAGTCACCACACCTCGTATACCCCGTATCCCTGATCGAGATACGAAATATCCAGATTTCCGACCCAAACCCCTTCCACTGGTTCTCCGATGCGGGCGTAGAGCCTCGCGGCGTTCTCGTTATCCGGGGCGAAGTAGAGCTTCCAGAAATCCTGTTTGATGTCGGCTATCGCCGCGGTACCGATTCCCCGTCCGCGATAACCTTCATCGACATCGATCCTCTCGACGTATCCGCAATCGTCATCGAGTTCGAGAACAACGGCGGTCACGTGATCGCCGTAGTATGTGCGGAAAGTCCCCTCATCCTCGTCCTCGTAAACCGTATACTCCATCTGCGACAATCTGTGAACCCTCCGATAGATTGGTGATGATGTTCTAGGGATAAGGGATTGTTGTCCTGAAACTATGGTTAAAATGTCTGCGAACGGGGTAGAATGAGGGTCGGACGGGCCGTCCACCCGTCCGTTCAAAATGTTTTCAGAATCCTTCGGATTCGACCGCATCCATCCGGGAAGAGAAGACCCCTCCCGGGATCGCATCGCTCAGCATGTATGAGCAGAGTCCGTTCGGATCCATCGGACGTATCACGACGACGATCCCTTTTCCACGGAGCCTTATCAAACTCCCCCTCACCTTCTGGGTGGAGTATCTGGGCAACGAGGAGCGGACGTCCGATACCGTCCAGACGGGGGCCGTCTGCATCAGGCGGACGATCTGGGAATCTATGAGCTGGCCCCTCATCCCTTAGCCTCCTCATTCCTCAGGGGGCATCTCCGGTCTATGCGTCCGCTCGACGCGGCGGTGTAGATCTCCCTTCCGCCCTTGATGAGCGGGTGCTGACAGCGGTAGGCGTATCTCACCGGGCAAGTGCTGCATGAAGACACCTGAACGAGCGTCCCGTCAATCTCGATGACCCTCATTCCTCCGCCCCCGTCTCCGTCAGGCAAGCCTGTTCCGGACGATCCAGAGCCTTCAGCAGCTCGGCGAACATCCTCTGCATCTCGGGGTCGAAGCCCTCCACGTTCCTCACGTGCAGGCGGACGGAGGCCCCCGTCTCCGGGTTCCTCTTCGCTACGCGGAGGTCGGTCATGCCGACCCCTCCGACCCGGAGCCTTCGTCTTCCACCGGCCTGAAGATGCTGTCGCACCCGGTGGCCTTCAGGAACGTCCTCATGGTGGAATCGGGGACCCCGTAGACCCTTGCGACCGATGCCACGGAAAGCCCCGTGCTCGACAGGATGACGAGGTTCGGACGCTGGATGACGATGGTGTATCCGGGACGGTAGTTGGGGACGGATTCCTCCTCCCCCTTCAGGACAAGACGCCTAGGGCGTCCCGGAGGCCTTCCCGTAGGGATGTATGGCATCGGTCCGCCTCCAGAAGCTCAGTCTGGACGCGCCAGAACACGGCTTTGCGCCCTGTCGCGGGATCGGTCTTCTTCCCTGCGCGGTAGATCATCCCCATCTCTGCAAGCTCGTTGGTGCGCGGGGTGATCGTGTTGATCTCTCTCCTGAGGTATCTCGCGATGTCCTTGTTGGAGGGGTCCACGAGGATGACGACCGCCCTCAGGACCTCGCCTTGCAGGCGCGATACGCCACCCTCGGCCTCGAAGTCTAGGAATGCTTCAACGGAAGTCTGGGCGACGGTCATTCCTGATGCCTCCTATTGGCTTCTTGGGCGAATCCCTTCAGCCACGAGGGATCCTTCAGGTCGAAGGTGTTGTCCAACCATAGCGTGTACCCGCATCCGCATTCGATGCCGATGCACCTGACGCTGGACAGCATCTCTTCGGGGTCCTGTCCGATGTCCGCGAAGACGTCCCTGTCGAAGGAGCCGTCGGATTTCAGGGTGTACCTCATATCCTCCAGCGGCGCCTCGCAGTCGCAGAAGGTGATGAACCTGTACGTGATCTGCTTCCCGCATACGGGGCAAGGCCTGAAAAGCCCAGAGGAATCGCTCGCCGCCGCCCTCCTGTTGGCCCCATCCGCGAATTCCCTCAGCCACGAGGGATCCTTCAGGTCGAAACTGTCGTTCGGCCAGTAGGCGTATCCGCACGGACAGAGCAGGCCGACAAAGTACACCCATGAAAGCAGGTCGTCAAGCTCCTCGCCGCGTCCTCTTATCGGGGCCTCGTCGAAGGAGCCTTCCTCCCTGAGGGCTTCGTCCAAGTCGTGGAACAGGTCCTCCTCGTCAGCGAACCTGATGCCCTTGTAGGACAATCCGCGCCCGCATATAGGGCAAGGCCTGAAGGTCACGGCGGTCACCGTACCACCTTCTTCCCCACATTGAGGATGGAGTCCGTGTCCAGCGAATAGTACGCCGTCCTCCTTCCGGGCTTCCCGTTCCTGTCCCCGTCTATCCATCCGGCCGCCTTGGTACCCTCCGGGATCAGGAACATCGCCTGAAGGTCCTTCAGAGGGATCTGCGAAAGCAGGTACAGCTGGCGTCCGGTCGCCCCTCTAGCCTTGGCTCCCTTGAGGATGTGCGACTTGGTCCAATGCCTCATGGAGTATGGGCCGAAGTACCCGGGATCGGGATCGACGCCGAACTCCCAAGACTCCACCGCTCCCGAGTAGTACTCCAGTGTGGGGTATTTCTCGCATCCTTTGACGACCTGCTCCCTGCAAACGTGCTCCAGACGCCCCTCCAGAGGGATCGTCGTGCGGATGCCGACGTTCATGACGAACTCGTGGGTGGACCTGACGGAGGCGACGAACTCCTTGTCGCCTTCGAACCCGACCGATCCGACCGTCGGCCTGTACTCGTGGAGCGCACATCCGACGATGTCCGGAAGGCTACCCTCCACGACCTCCTGAGGGAAGTTGTCGGGGTCCTTGTAGAGCAGCGTGGACGCGAAGACGACGGTGACGCGCCTGAGGTCGGTCATGCGGATTCCCCCTCCAGAAGCCTGTCGTACACCCCGTCGCCGAGGATGGCGAAGGACTGGGGGGCGGTCCTGACCCCGACATCGGCCAGCGCGTAGGGGCTGGCGAACCTGTGGACCCCCTCTATGACGATGCCGTAGGTCGGACTGCCGGCCGCGTATCCTTCGAACTCCTCGGGTCCGATGCAGGTGCCGGAAAGGTCCGGGTCGGAGGGGTCTATGACCCTGTATCCGTCCGAAAGGAAGCATCCCGTTATCCCCCTCTTCCCCGTCTCGTAGACGAGGACCCTCAGGGAAGTGCGCCCCGAGGTCCTGTACTGGTAGGGGATCCTCCTGCGTACCTCGACGGTCTTCTCCCCCGAGTAGATCATCTCGGCCCACTTGGGCTTCAGGGCAAGGATGATGTCGATGCTCCTGACGCTCACTGCATCACCTCCTCGGACGGCTCGTAACCCGTCTGTTGGGGTTCGGACGGGTTTAGACGGACTTCGGCGGATGTTTGGTACTCGGATACGTCCGAAGCCCCTTCGTCGATTCTAGAGGGCTTCTCGGCATTGTTCTCGGACTCCGCGCACTTCATGAGGTGCAGCGGATCGTAGGGCGAAGACTCGACGTAATCGAGGATCGCGCGGCGGACGAGGACCATGACGTCCCTTCCCTCGCACAACGCCCTTCCGCGAAGCTCCATGTCCATCTCCTCGGACATGTACCACGACAGGCGGATGGTCTGGTCCCTCATCATCCCGAGCGGAAGGTAGGGGCGCGGCTCGTGGTTCGTTTTCTGAAGGAGCTGCCTTATCGCTTCCTCGACCACGGCGGTCATCTTCCGCCTTTCGAGATCGGCGACGACCTTGACGCGGTCCCTCAGCTCCCTGTCGATGCGGACGAGTCCGTTCACGCGGGGTTCTGTCTTCTTCGAGTCTCCGGGACAGATGAGGTCGGTGCCTTCGAACCTGTAGCCCTCGGGAAGCCTGTTGTAGTCGGGACCGTACCTCGAAGCATCATCGGTCGCGTCTTGAGCGTCGGCGACCTCGGCGACGGCATCCGATGCTTCCGAGGATGCTTCATGCCCTTCGGTGCTTGGGGATGCAATCCCGGTGTTCGCTACGTCCACGGGTTCGCTAGCATCATCCGCGACATCATCGACGTACTCCGCGCCTTCCTCCGATGCTCCGCGCACGCTTCCGTATGCTTCAAGTCCGCTTCCTGTCCTCGGTTCGTCGTTTGCGTACTCGTAGGCATCCTCGGTGTTCGTAAAGTCGGCTTCCGCCGTCGCAAAGGGTTCCCTTTCCGAACGCATCAAACCTCACCCCTTTCCGAACGGTTTTCGGGGGTTTTTTGACCCCTTTCCGAACATACCCCTTTCCGAACGCTTATCGCATCGTTGTAGAGGCGCATGTATTCGCTGTAACGGTCCTTCGTTCCCTTGTAGCGGTAGTACTCGACGGGTTCCCCGTCCTTGTTGTAGCGGATGGTCGGCTCGTCCTCCCTCTTCTTGAGTTCGGCGATGAATGCGGAGGTGGACATGCCGAGGATGTTCTCCGCGACGAAAGACAAGGACTTGCCCGCACGGGCGAAGTTGAAGATCATGTCCTCGGAGTAGATCTTCGTGGTGCGCCCGTCCTTGGTCTTGGCGGGGTCCAGAACGACGCGGCCCTTGGGGAACTTGTCCACATCCTCGGCGAAGGCGAAGCGGACGGGACGGCTGCAGTACTTGCCGTCCAGCTTGCGCGTGTACATGCCCGATTTGGTGTTGGCCTTGAGCTTGACGCGCTCCTCCTGTCCCGCCCAAGTCTTGATGTTGTTGAACACCTGACCGATTCCTGTCTCGGGGGTGCTGGATGAGTTCACGTAGCGAATCATGACCCCTCTGTCGCCCAGACGCTTGACTATGGTGTTCATGTCGTCAACATCCCTAGAGATACGGGACTCGTCTCTGGCCACGACCATGGTTATTCCCTCGTCGCCCTCGAAGATGGTACCCATGAGTGCTCTCCACTGGGTGCGCTTGGTGTTCCCTGCGGACATCTTCTCGATGAAGACATCGACGATGGTGACGTCGTGCTCCTCGCACCATGCCCTCATCTGGCGAACTTGGGTTTCAGGGTCCTGATCCTTGTCGTCGGTGGAAACCCTAGCGTAGAGGAGTGCTCTTGCTCCGGTGTACTTCTCGACCATCGCTCGTCCCCTCCGTCGGACTCGGAGGAATCCGCTCTGATGCGCGTTTCCCCTAGGTTCTCGTCTTCGTTTTGCGGTTCGGCGGAGGGTTCGTCGGAAACGGCGTTCTCCGAGGGTTCGGGTTCGCAGATGGTGGTCTGTACCATCTCGGCGTCGGTCGGGGTTTTAGCGACCGCTTCCGCGTCGTCCTCCGCCTTCTCGTCCCCTTCCTCGGGGACGATGCGGAATCCGAACTCCTTGTCAGGTTCCGATTCCCACATCGAAGCCACGAGGGAAAGTGCGTCGAAGAGCGATCTCCCCCTGTCGGAGATTGAGCAGTACACCTTGTTGCTGTACGGTACGGGGGATACGGAAACGAATCCCTTCTCTATCAGGATGTCCAGCTTCCTCTTCGAGCTGGTGTTGGAGTATATGGCGGTCTTGGATGCTCCATGCACATCGTGCAGTGCGCCGAGCAAAGAAAGCATACACGTGTCGCATGGCGTCAGGGTGTTCGGACTCTGCTTCATGCCCTCCCCTCCATGAATCCGCTTCCGGGGCCGTCCGACCCCTCATTGGCCTCATTGAAGACGGGCATTTCGCGGGCGTAAATCGCCATGCGGTCTCCGTCCACGATGATCTGGGCGTTGGGGTGCTCGGCCTTGTATCCGTCGATGATCCTCTTTATCTCCGGGACGGTATCACGGAATGTCGCAAGGATCGTTTCGCGTGTGGTGTTCGTCGCAGTCATTGCGTTACCTCCTGTGTTTTCTCTTCATGGGAAGGGGTTTCGGAATCGGTTTTCGCGTCGCCTTGGGGCGGCGCGGCCTTCTTGGACCTGCTGGCGGAGGTCTTCCTCGCGCCTGCGCGTCCGGTGGACTTCGATGCCTTCTTGGCTCCGACCTTCTTCTTAGAAGCCCCCGTGCTTTTCGTGGCCGTCCTGCCGGCCTTCTTCCTGACGGCGGCAATCACCTCGGATGCCTTGTCGGCGATCTCCGCAAGGCGTGCGGGGTCCTCCGCAAGCGGCTGAGGGTTGTCGGGCTGGTCGTACTGGTCGTAGCCGAAAAGACCCGCATAGTCCTCTTCCGACTGGCTGCGGATTTCAGAATGATGGGCGACTGCTTCGTTCTCCTTGGGGCCGGGAATCTGCTCCACGGCCCTGCGCCCTGCGTTGCGGGGTACGATGGGGCGTATCGCTTCGCGGGTCCCCAATGGGATGATGCTGGGCCTAGGCTCGCGGAAGTTCGAATCGTCCTCGTCTGTCACGGGGATGATTATCGGCTCGTCCTCGGGAATGTCGTCGGAGGCGTCCAGAGGCTCATCGATCTCGTCGTCCTCGGGTATATCGTCCTCGGACATCTGGTCCTGAGGGGTCTGAGAATAGAGGCTCTTGAGGTCTTCCAGCTGCTTGCGGAGCGCGTCGATCTCGTCCTTCAGGCCAGCCGTCTCGTCTTCTTGGAGGTAGTCGGCATAATCGCCTTCCTCAGGCTCTTCCTCGACGTCTTCGTGCTCCTCTTTTTCAGGCTCCTCGTCTTCGGAATCCTCGTCGGAATCCTCGAATCCCCCTTCGACGCCCATCTCCTCGTAGTAGGGGTTCAGGGCGTCCGCAAGCATCGAAACGTAGTCGTCCTTGGACAGGATGGCGTTGCGGATGGACGTGTCGCATAGCTCAAGGTCCTCAAGTGTGGATTCGCACCATTGGCCGTGGAGGTCAATGTCGTCCGTCATGGTCTTCGGAAGCGCAGGCTCCTTCAGGATCTTCCGAGTGGTCATCAGGGAATTCTGGACTACGGGCTTGGCAAGTCCGATCATCCTTGCGACCTGCTCAAGCAGGACGGTATCGGATTCTCCGGAAGGTGCGATGGACTCCTTGTACTGGTGGAGCGCGGAGTTGACCATCACCACATGGATGTGGGCCTTGAATGCGTCACCCAGAAAGCGTGCAAGGATGGGCGTCCCCCTCTTGGCCTCGGTCACTGGAAGGCCCCCTTGGTTCTCAGGGGAATCATGGACCATCCGCTTCCTGCCATGAATCCGCTGGCCCTGTATCCGCACTCGAAGCACCTGAACGTCCCCATGAAGGGGTTGCGGGGGTGGATGGACATCTCGCCCACGGCCTTGCAGCAGGGGCAAACGATGATGTTTCCGCTCACTGGACCGCCCCCTCGATGGGAATGAGGAAGACGCACCTGTCCGTGTCGATGCGGAGGACATCCCCTAGGATGGAAGCGGAGGATATGTCGAAGATTCCCGAAGTTTCGGAGCAGTCAGACACTTCGACCCACGATTCGGAGCAGTCGGTGCAAATCGACAGACCGCATCCCGCATCCCTGCGGAAGTAGTCCATGTCGTCCTCTCCGTCGATTCCTTCGGCATCGACCTTGACAAATCCATCGGGCGAATCGATCCATGTCATCTCGACGGCCGAAACGATCCTCTCGGCTTCCGATGCCGAAATCGAAGAGATGCATCCCGATCCGACTGAGAAAGGCTCGCACTCCATCTCGAATGTGGGGAATGCCACCATGAAGCCGTCAATGCAGTAGACCACGGCCATTCTGTCTCCTATCTCTATGACGGAAACCCCGTCGTAGCGGAGGATGTCGCCGGGTTCGTCGTCGCAAGGGATGCGGAGGACGGAGCCGTTCTGACAGGGAAGCGAAATGTCCTGCCAGACGTAGCGTCCCAAGGAGCAAAGGACGTCGTGGTACTCCGTGGATATGGCGTCGCATATCTCCATCAGGCCCGATGCATGACCGAAGTTCATAGACTCAGCCTCATAATCTCGGCGGACAGGGTGTCCAGAAGCGTCACTCCGGACTCGATGAGTCCGATGGTGGAATCCCTCATCCTGACGAGTTCCGCCAGCTCATCGACGTCCTCGAAGCCGTTCAGGCAACGGTAGTGCTTGTTGATGCGGTCGGAGCAGAGCGAAACCCTCTGGGCCGCGTTGTACATCTCCTTGGACAGATTCCTGATCTTGGGATACGGATTGTAGCTCTCGTAAGGCATTAGCTCGTTCATTGATAGCCCTCCAATGGGTGAACTGCTGTCTCCTTGGGGTGGGCCTTGGCGGTCTGCTGACTAGCCTCGGCAAAAGAATCAAGGGACATCTGGGTGCGCATCATCTGGGCGTTGGTGTCGTTGGACTGAACCTTCAGGAGGTTCGCGCTGATCTGCACCTGCCTAGCCGAGAAGTCCAGCTGCATCTGCTGAGCGCGGGACATGACGGCCATGGTGGAGATCATCTCGTCCATGACGGCCCTCAGTCCGTGAAGCTCTTCGAAGAGCTGTTGGGTCGAAATCTCCTGACTCGCGGCCTTGGACTCGATGTCCATGATGCGCGTCGGAAGGTTCGACATAATGCGCAGCTTCTCGTTGAAAAGCGGGTCCTCGGAGTGCTCCATCTCCAGCTCGGGCTGGCCCTTGGAGGTATCGACGATGAGGTCCGCGTTTGGGTCGTACTGTTCGATGTCGAAGTGCTTGCAGAGCGGGTGGTTCTCCCACGCGATGTGCAGGCGTCCGTTGAAGTTCTCGTTCGGGGTGAGAACCCATCCGTTGATGGCTAGGGCGTACTCGATGTACTCCGCACGCTGGCGGAAAAGGTCCATGATCTCGGCCTTGGTCGTGTACACCGAAGGGTCATAGTAGAGGCGTCCGGGGCTGAGGTAGAGGTACTGGCTTCCGGTGGAGGGGAACCAACGGTAAGAGAATGCGACCTCCTGACCGAACATCCTGAGGCTTCCGCGCCTCTGGAGTCCGGACCTGAGGACTTTCTTGACCTCGTCGCTGACGTATCCGAGGGTGTAGCCCTCGGGGTCGGCTATGCGATCCATCTCTCCTACGGCATTCACCGTATAGGCAAATGTCCCATCGAGATGGGCTTCGGCGAATCCGTCGGGGCATTCTTTAGCGACCGAAATGCCGTGGGTTTCTAGGCTCGGAGGGGCCGTCCGACCCCTCATTGATGCAAAGGGGGCCTCTTTCTCAGCCGTCCGCTTTTCTGACCCCCCTTTAGGGGGGTCAGCCTTCGTGGTCTTGATAGAGTCGGACGGAACGCGGAAAAGACGGGGGTTGTACGCCTTAGGCCGTCCGTTCTCGATGTAATAGTCCTCGACCAACTCGCCGAAGACGATCAGATTGTCGATGATCTTGTTGACCTTCGACTTGCCGATACTGAGCTTGCTGGCCGTCCATGTTACGCTCTTTCCGGAAAGGAGCCAATTGCGTACCTGCACCTCTTCCGAGGTAAGCGCACGGTGCACCAATCAAAGCACCTCCGGGCGGTTGCTAACACCACTGGTACCCGTCCGTCCGAAAGAGGCCCCCTCATTGACCCTCTTTAGGGCCTCATTAGCCTCTTTCGTCCGAGCGGTTTTTCCTATTACGTAGTAATAGGAAGGGGCCGTCCGAAGGCCGTCCGTTTGGCCGTCCGAGCGGACGGGTAGCGGACGGGCTGTTTCGGACGTGAAAATGGAGGGCATCCGGCTCGAAAAAACGGAAATGGGATGCTCGAAATCTGTCGCCGGAACGCCCTTGTGAAGACGCGAAATCGTCTGCTTGTGTTCGACGATTGACGGATTGCTTTGGGTGATAAAAAACGCATCGAACCCGAGCAGACTTGAGCAGGCGACCTCGCATACGCTGTGAGATCCGCCGAATGGGAATGTCGGCGAAGTGGTGTTGCGTAGGTTCCGAGGGTTCATCCTGTCGTGTCTCCACGACAAACAGACTCACGCCTCAGTCAGTTCGAGGACCAGAATTGGGATTTTCCAGTCAGATTAACAATTGTTTGTAGATTGCTTACCCCGTGATTCGGAAATTAATAGAGCCCTATGAGTCCTGACGGTGTCCCACGGCCCGGGCGCAGAGATGCGCTCATGGACCATTATCGATCCTACAGCCCAAATGTGACCTATCCATTCCGAGTCACGGCTCCGCAACCCGTGCATCCAATCATTGCCGAGCCGTACCAAAGCGTTTGATGTTTGTCGGAACATAAATCAGCCAAGGGGTTTTTAACCCTTTCCGAACACTTCGGACGAATGGCCACATAGAATGACGAACAACCCCTTTCCGAACACTCCGATGATGTCGGAAAGGGGGCAAACGGTTTGAAAATCTCATGCCGTCAAGACCTTGCGCATCCTGCCGCCGATGCGCTCCTGCGCCTTCAGGATCCGCTGCGTATTGACGTTGATGTACCTGTTCAGGGTCGTATCGAGCTTCACATGCCTCATCATTATGCGAATCATGTTCTGGTCAACGCCGTCCTCGTAGAGGGATGTCGCGTAATATCTCCGGAAGCAGTGGCATGAGAAGCGGAATCCCAACCTATCCGAGAACCGCCTTATCATCGACGCTATGCCCTCCGGAGTGAACGGCTTGCCAGCATTGGTTCCGCTGTCGCAAACGATCAGACGTCCGTACGAGAAATCCCCGCATCCCTCCAAGACCCCTGCCCTGTATTCGAGGTACTGGTCAATGAAGTACCTCGTATCCTCGTCCAGCATCAGCTCCGATTCCTTGCCGCTATGCCCGTGGCCCTTCCCGCAAACGTGGAGCGTCCTGTCACCCACATCCGAAACCATGAGGTTCACCATCTCGGACTTGCGGAGGCCCATGAGCGACCCGAGAACAACGACGATCCGTTCTGTAGGGTCCGCATTCTGGACGATCTCGGCCCACTGGTCATCGGATAGGAAAATCCTCGACTGGACGATGCCCTCGTTCCACCGCATCAGACGGTCGGAGTAGGGATTCCTCCCTATCGCATGCAAACAGAACTGGCCGAAGACGGTGAGGTAGGTCCTCAGCGTCAGCTCGGACACCCGATCCTGCTCGTAGCGCACATCCCTCAGGTCCTCCACCGTTATGTCCTCCAGCTCGAAATCGCCGATAACGGATTCGATAACCCTTATCGCGTACACGACGGAGTTGACTTGTGACTGACAGGTGGACGGACGGTAGCGGAACTCGATCATGTGGTCGTAGTAGCTCCGTATCCTGTCGCCGAACTTGCCCGAGAAGACGCGCGAAGACCAGATGCCGAACGTGCGGAGGTCGTGGAACTGAGCCTGAACGGCCCCTGCGCCGCTCCATTCGGCGAAACGGGCAAGGGAATTCGCCACCTTGTTCCCGCATCCCGGGTCCCTGCCGACCTGCTCCGAAACCTCCAGAATGTGATCAGCTCCGATGTCCGACGGAACGATGCCGGGGTGCGTGCGAAGCAGATGGAGGAGACCTCTTCTGGCCAGCCCCCGATGGGTTCCGGCATTCATCGGACCCATTCCGTGGGAAACCATCCATTCGGCCCAGTCGTCCAGCTCATCATCGAAAGGACAACCGATGCGGGATGTGTCGCATTCCCCGCGACATACCGATTCGTATTCGCGGTAGACGTCGCGTCCCGTCAGGAATCCGATGAAATCGCCGAAGTATCTGAGATACCGCTGCTTGTTCATCTCCGTTGACGGGGGAAGCTCGCCGTAGACGGTGTCAAGGTCTTCCGTGTCAACCCCCTCGGGGTCGTACCTTCCCAGAAGCTCGAAGCACGTTCTGGCGCATCTGATCTTCAGCCGCACCGTCGATGGCGCATTGTCGCGCCGAAGCCGTTCAGCCCATCCATACAAATCTGCGTCGATCTGACAGTCTGCCGTGTGAATCCCTCCAAGGGGTTTCCGGAGCAGGCGTCCCATCTCGCCTTTACCGATGTGGTGTATGTTGTCAAATGTATTCCATTTATTTGTACTTTGTGGCTGTTATTATATAGTTGTAATTTTCGGGCGAATTGCATATATGCAATTCGGCAAGCTCGGAGAATCATAAAAGAGGGGTTAAAGGGGGCCGACGCAAGACTGCGCCGACCTGCGTTTACCGCGCGGAATCCATCAGAGGACTCTGCGCACGATTGCTGCTATGAGGACGATTCCGACGATCGCGACAACCACGATTCCGATGATGCCGCGTCCGGAATCCTCTTCCTTCTCCTCTTCTCCGGCTCCGACATCGATGCCGTATTCGGCGGTCGAAACGTCGCCGTAGATGTTGGTGATCCTCAGGGTCACCTTGTAGTGTCCCGGCTCGGTATAGGTGTTGTATGCGATGGCATCCTCGGAGGTGTTGCCGTCGCCGAAGTCCCATTCGATCTTGTACTTCCCCTGAGAATCCGTCGCATCGAAGTAGTACAGCCCGTTGGAGTCAATGGACGTGATCGTAGCGGATGCGGTCGGAACCGAGGTGAATTCGAGCGGGGGGACGCCCTTGGCGTAGAGCGTCACATCTGCATCCAGCTTCTTGGACGAGTCGTACTTCTGGGTGAAGGCCGCGTCGTAGAACCATCCCTCGAAGACGCCTTCCACTATGATCGGGGTGTAGACGACTCCGCATGACCCCTTGGGAACAGACAGAGTCGAATGCTCCTGACCCTCGACCACGAATGTGATCGTTATCTGGGGGACGACCCATGCGGAGTATGCGGTATGGGTCGTCTCATGCTTCACCTTCTCGCCGATCTGAACGAATTTGCCGTCCACATACCATCCGATGTGCTTGTAGCCCGCCTTGATGGACGGATTGTCGGTGTACGTGTTAAGGTCGGGATAGGTGGTGTTCGCATCAACGATCTTCAGCGTCGAAGGCAATCCATCGACGCTTCCGCCGATGTCCTTCAATGCCGAATGGTCGAAGATGATGTTCTTCGGTGCGACCCAGATGGCTTTGGCCGTATGCGAATCAGTCGTGGCTACCTTGGCTCCGATGGCGTATTCCGTACCATTCACCATCCAACCGATGTGCTTCCAGCCCGCCTTGATCGAGGGGTTGCTGGCGTATGTGTTAAGGTCGGGGTAGGTGGTGTTGGCGTCTTCGATTTTTATTTTCGCGGGCAAGCCCGTTGCATCTCCTCCTGCGCCGGTAAGGTCGCTGTAGTCAAAGGATACGGTACTAGCCGACGCCGAATCGGCGTCGAATAAAAAGGACAGGCGAGACCCATAGTTGCTGCCGCCCCCAGCGTTGTCGTTGCTCAGACAGGACAGCCCCGCGGCGGCCCCGGTGTACCAGCCGCCGCCCACTATGAGCGCGTAGCCGGAGCTATTGGTGTAGATATAATCTGGACCTTCTGATCCAGTTTTAGTTGGAAGCCCCCACGAATCGAGCTGAGTGGAATAAGGGTATGTTCCATATCCACTGAGGCCCGAGGTCACGGAGGTCTCGGTCTTGTCCGATGTGTTTTCCGATGTCGGATTGACATTCTGACCTGCATAAAGACCATTGGACCACCAAGCATCATCCACATATTCCCATAACGAACCCCAAGCATTCTCTATGAACAGCTTTGCTCCTGTCGAACTAGCAGAACTGGTACCATAGTAAGGTCCCATGGAATCCATCCCGCCTGTTTTTGATGAGCTACTGCCACTTGCATTACCGTATCCGATCTGCGCCTGTGAATCGAAGTTCTCCATGACGCCGAGCGAGCACATCCTGTAGAGCTGATACATGTGGTAGTTCCAAAGAAGTGCCTGCCCCCCTTCCACCTTGGTATTGTGTGCATAGGTCCTGTAATCAGCCAAACTCGTAGACGCTTTCGGAGTCTGACCGGACTGAGAACCCAATGCCGATCCGCCAAGCGTTGCTTCGTATACAGCGATGCCCAGGAAATTGTACGATGTTCTGTTGACAGTGTAAGCCGATGCAAGAGTTCCGTCGGAACTATTGCTGGACATGGTAAGCGTGCTACCGTTATCGCTCGTCTTGAGATAGATCTTGGGGATACACCACATGATGTTGTAGCCCTTGCCGTCGATGCTGTCTCCGTCAATGGATTTCTTCAGATTCGACGGGTCAAGATGGCATACCATCTTTCCTGTTGAATCGAATGCCGCATAGAACGAATTGAAAGGTCCGTAGCCATTGCTATCGAACGCCCATGATCCGCTGCTCTTGTTGATTCCGTTGACCGGAGTCGTATCGGTCAATGTCGAACCGCCCTTGGCGTACTTCGTCGTGATCGTCGAATTACTGACGGTTATCGTGCATTTCCAATCATCCGATGCGGCATCGGACTCTTCGGAAAAGCCGATAATCGATGATGCTGAAAGCATCATGACGAGAACCGCCGTTATAGCGAATGTTCTCTTAGTCGTTGAATTTTTCATCAAATCACCCTTTTTTCCACGAGTGCAATGTAATCGCACCATGCCCTGAGTCCACGTGCCAATCTCTTGTCATTCTCCACGCTGCGGATAAGAGGCGATACGGTGACTTTTTTCAGTCCACGCGAATCGCACCATTTCAGAATTCCATAATAGGACCAAACCGTCCCCTGTTGGGATCTGTTGAGAGAATAACCCTCATCGACGAGGATCTGGAGATTTGCACAAGCCCGCTTCATCTTCTTCTTGGTTCTCGTCCGAAGTAGCACCTTGTTGCGATAGATGCGGTAACCGACAAAATCAATTCCACGATCATCTATCGGATACACCTGCCAGTTCTCCTTCATGGTCAAGCCATATTCCTCAAACTGAGCGGCCATTATCCTGCGCATCTTGTGAAGCCATGGTTTGGAATAGCCTAGAATCAGAATATCGTCCATGTAGCGGACATAGTAGTGGCAATGGTGGATTTCCTTCATAGGATGGTCCACCGCATATGACAGGACAAGATTCGCAATATCAGGACTCAAACGGTTTCCAAGAGGGATTCCGGGAAGCTCGTAGTCATCGACGATTTTATCGATGAACCATAGGACGTCAGGGTCCTTTATCACTCTGCGGACAGCTTCTTTGGCAACCGTTTTGGGCATTGAGGGGAAACACTTCCTCACATCGACCTGCAACGCATAGCGGATTCTGGCATCGTTCTGGATGTACTTCTGAACATCCGCAATAGCCGTATGTGTGCCGTGTCCCTTCCTCGATGCATGTGTTTGTGGTATCAAACGTCTCTGGATGTATGGTTCGACGACCAATGCCACCGCCCAATGAGCTATCCTGTCAGGGTAGAGCGGAAGGTCGGAAACCAATCTGTTCTTGCCGTTCTCATTCTTCTCGAAGATACGGTATTCTGACGTTTCGTATGTATGATAGATGAGACTGTTCTGCAACCTCCTCAGATTGGAGTCCCGATTCTCCAAAAACTGCAAGACTTCTTCCATGTTCTTTCTAGATGAACAAGCCTTCTTAGCGGCGACCTCCAGATTCTCTATGGATGTCACCTTGGACCATAAATTTCCAATACGCTTCATTGAAAATGCCTTGTCCTTTAACCCATGTCCGACGGTCTCACCATGCATCCCCGCACAGGATACTAGCCGGAACTGATTTTGTTTAACTGTTTCACACTCTGGTGAGGTCGAAATCACTATGAATTTTGGTGAATGATCGGGTTCGTTCAGGCGAGACCCATTGTTGCTGTTGCCCCCATCGTTGTCGTTGTTCAGATAGGACAGCCCCGCGTTGGCCCCGTTGTTCCAGTTGCCGCCCACTATGAGCGCGTTGCCGGAGCGCACGAAGAGGAAAGGGTCTGAATGTGAATCGACCTGTCCAATTAAGGACTGTAAAGAAGTGAGGTGGGGAAGGCCTGTCGCCTCCGCTATCGCTAAGATGCCGTGGGTCTTCCCCAGAGAGGTCATTGCTTGTGCCTCCCGTCGTCAAAAAGCTGTTTCTCATTCAGGTATTGGACATCGGAAACGGATGCTCCCCGTACGTTTCCGAATCTCATCTCTATGCATTCCATGTCGATTCCTCAGTACAGATACGTCAGCACGGCCAGTATGGCGAATACACCTGCCAGAATCAGCACGATCGGAGCGGGGTAGAGGACCGCGTACACAACGACGCATAGCAACGCCAGAACAGCGAACAGCAGGAAGAGCCATCCGTGCTTCTCGAAGAATCCCTCGGAAGGCTCGTCTTCCTCGACGATCTCGAATTCTCTGGTGGATGTGTCGTATCTGATGTAGCAGCACTTCGAACCCGCATCGTTCTGCGCTTCCAGAACGATGGTGTACCTTCCGTCCTTGGAGAAGACGTGGGATGCGCTGTACCTGTCGGACCCGTCGAAATCGGGCGTCGATGTCGCGCCGTCCCTCCAATCGATCGTGATGCTCTTGGCATCCTTCACGACTGCGGACAGAAGGATCTTCTTGGAATCCGCCGGGTCGGGCATCACGGTGACGTCGGAAACCGACGGGACCGTGGTGTAGACCATATCGGCGAAGACCCTGAGAACGACCTTCTTGGAGGCTTCGACGGCCTGACCGTCGGCCAGACCCTTCACTGTCACGGTGAAGGCGAACTCCTTCACCGCGTCATCGCCTGCAGCTCCTGCGGGGAAATCCACCACGGAGGGGTCGAAAACGATGCTCTGGCCGTCGATGGACTTGACAAGACCCTCGGGAAGCCCCGACGTATCGAATGCGCATTCCGTGACGGTCAGACCTGAAGCCGTGTCGGCATTGGTCTTCACTGTGTACGTGTTCTTGGCGGGGTCGGCTTCGGATTGCTTGGTCTCGATGACATCGTCGGAGATGATCATCAGACCGCTTCCGATGACGATGCTGACGGTAACGGCGACGGACTCCTCCTTCAGGGTGCTTCCCGAATCAACGGCCCTGTTGACCGCCGATATGACCGGCGACATCGTAGATGACGCGACATCGACCGGGACATCCTTCTTCAGGAAGAGCCTCTTCTCGTTTTCGTCCCAACCGACCCACTCGTTCTCGATGATGCTGCAGGAAACCTCGGTGGCGGTTCCTGCGGATGCTTCCGAAACCTCGGGCTGGTAGACGATAGTTCCTGCTTTCGCACCTCCGATGATTCCGCGCACGATCTCCTTGGACGATGAGCCGTCCACGGTGACGTGGGGGTGGACCATGAAGGCGATGCGCTGGGATGCGACCTGACTGAGGCTTCCCTCTTCGGAGGTCCATCTGGCCGTTATCGTCGTGGCCAGCGAACCGGTCAGATCGACCGCGTCGAAGGATGCAGTCATGATTCCGCCGCTGAAGGTCATCCCATCGAGCGCAGAAGCAGTGATGACGCTGTCCAGATTGGTCTTGGGTTCGTATGTGAACACGTCGCCCGTGCGCATGTCCACCACATAGCTGTCGCTCGGCTCCGCATCGCTCGGCTGAGCCGTAACCAAGGCGCATGCCAGCATTACCAGAACGGCCATGACGGCGAATGCCCCTTTCGATCTTCCTTTCATGCAAAAACCCTCCCGGCCACTATGGCCAGAACAATGATCGCCAGAATCGCCACAAGAGCCGACTTGAAGCCGTCTCCATCGTCTTCCTCGACGGCGGCCTCCTCCACGGTGCTCTCAACCGTCCATCCCGAAGAGCCGTACCTCAGCTCGTAATCCGTCGTTCCGGATTCCTCGGAATCCGAAACTATCACGGTAACGGTCTGGACGGCGTGCTGCTCGGGTCCGACCGTGGAAACGGCGTCCAGAACAACGGTGTACGTCCCGGCCCTGTCGGCGATACCCGACAGGATGCCGGATTCCGCATCGAACGTCAGGAAGGACAGTCCGCTTCCGGATGCCGTGATGGTCGAACTCAGGTTGGTCATCGGACGGTAGCAGAACGAATCGCCCACATGCATGCGGACCGCAGGCGGGTTGGACCAGTCGTCGCCGAAGATGGTTCCTCCGACGGACGAAACCTGTCCTCCGCTGATGGCCAGCGTGGGTCCCGCCTCGAAGACCCCGTCCTTGCAGGAGATCGCGGTCCATTTCCCGTCGGCTATGCTGTAGCTTGCGGAAAGGGTGCCGAGATACGGGTGGTAGCCGTCTATCTTGGACGGGTCAACAGCAGTCTCCGCGTAGGCGTACGTCACCCCATCGACGATGAAGGTGGCCGTGGAAGCTCCTATGACGGATGCTCCGTCCTTCAGGGCTACCGCCACGGACATGTGACCCGTACCGTTGGTACCCCAGCGGTCGTGCTCGAACATGACGAAGCCGCAGTCCAGACCCATCGCGGATGCGATGGAAACGTAGAGCGTGGCGGTGTCCTCGCAGTCGCCGTATCCGGAGTACAGCGTCTCCATCGGCGTGGTCCAGAACTCCTCCGAACCGTACTGATCGATGTCGGTCTGGTAGTCGATGGCATCCTGAACGAATGCAAGAACGACGATGGCCTTCTGGAGGTCGGTCATCCCCTCGGTGCATCCTTCCAGCATCGATGCGACGGATGCTACGGGACCGTCGGCCTGACAGAGCCTGACCGGCGACGGTACGGAGAACGTCGCGCACCTCTGGACGGAGGCATCGCGGATGGAGGCCCTGTAGTCCTCCTCCTTCAGAGTCACCGAGATTGTCTCGGACCGGGGATAGGAAACGGAGCCGTCGGAGCCGAAAACGGGCGGACTCCACGAGAACTCCTTGGAGATTATGCCTGCTTCGGCGAAGACCGCCGTGGCTATCCTGTCGCGGTCGGCCTCGAAGGTCATGACGCTGCTCTTCTCCGCGACGTTGCCCTTGGAATCGGTCCAGCAGACGAATCTGTAGCCGTCGTTGGCCACTGCGCGATATTTTATGGTGTTGTTCGCCGTATCGAGGGATTTCTCCACGACCACGACGTATCCCATCCTGATGTCGTTGACATCCGGACCCATGTAGATGGCGTCGGTCTTCCCGCCTTCGGGGTCGGGGTCCCCTCCGTTGGAATCCGAGGGTGCTCCGACCATCATCACGGCCACTATCGCGGCCACGACGATGCCGAAAAGCAGGATGTGCTGTATCCTCATCGAAAATCACCCCTCGGGGCAATATCCCACGTCGGTGCCGGATTGAGGGGGCTTGCGCCCCCATGGTGATTTCCGGCAAACGTACCGACGCAGGGGTCGATCAGAGCTTGTCCTTCACCGCGTCGATGAGTCCTCCGATGTCGTTGTAGACGAAGCAGAGCACGGCAAGAGCGGCGAACACGATCATCACGATGATGACGTACGGACTCTGGATTCCGAAGTAGAAGAACGCGACGGCGCAGAGGATGGCCAGAATCGCGAATACGAGGAACTGGAATCCATGCTCGTCGAAGAAGGACTTCTCCTCGGATTCGGCGGGCTGCTCGGGGTTCTCAGGGGTTGCGGGGGTCTCGGGGATCTCCACGCCCTCGGCGGAGTGGAAGACCTGAGCGGTCGTGGTTCCCTGATCGTTGGTGGCGTAGATGGTGATGGTGTAGTTACCGGCCTTCGCATAGGAGTGGTATGCGCTGTAGGTGGTCTCGGTCCTGCTTCCGTTGTCCATGGAGGAGGTCTGGGTTCCGTCTCCCCAGTCGTAGACGACCTTGTAAGCTCCGACGATGTAGGAGGACAGGCTGATGCCGGTTCCTGCGGAGGTCAGGACATTGGTGCTGACGCTGTTGACGGTAGGGGCGGTGGCGAAGGCCAGAGCCTTGTAGACGGTGAGGGTGGTGGAAGCGGTCTCCTCCACACTCGTCTCATTCTGATTGCCGCTTGTGACGGTACCTGTCGCCTTGAGGGTAACGGTATAGACGGCCTTGGTGGCGTCGCCTTTGACGATGGTTTCGATTCCGGCGTCGGAAACTCCCTCGACCGTAGCGACAGTGCTGTTGGCATTGGCAATCGTGATGACATCCTTCAGAGCGTTGGTATCTTTGGTGGCGGTAAGCTCGTAGGAGATGGACTGCGCTCCGGTGACTTTATCCCAGTTGGTGCTGAACTTGATCTCGGTAGGAGCGTTCTTGTCGCCCTCGTAGGTGTAGTCGGCTGCAGGCGCAACGATCGCAACGGTTTCGAAGACCTGATACTTGACATTGACAGAGGCGGTGTCGGGGTTGTCGGGGTTCTTGAGGGTGACCTTGAATCCGTAAGTCGCTACATTGTTCTTGACATCGTCCTTGGGGGTGATGACGAGCTTTCCATCGGTGATCGCAGCAGTGAAGAGCTCGGAACCGTCGGTCAGCTTCTCATCGCCCGTTCCGGCATAGGTGCCGATGGTAATGTTCACATTGGAAGGTCCGCCGTAGCTGATCTCGATAGCCTCCTGGGCCTCGCCCTTGATTCCGTATCCGGTGACGTCGGTGGGAAGCTCGATCTTCTCCACGACGTCGAAAACGAACTTCTGGGTCGCAGTCTGGGTGAGGTTCTTGTCGGTGTTGTGGGTCCACTTGGCGGTTATGGTATAGACGTATGCGCCGGTAGTGGAGAAAGTGATCTCGAACTTCTTTCCGGAGTTCGAGCCATCGGTGAAAGTAGGGGTGGCTGTAGCCGTGTTTCCGGTTCCGGCAGGAGCACCGGTGATCTCAACGGTACCATCAGCACTATCGAGGTTCGTCTTGATATTGTCGTAGGTGAACTTCTGACCGATGGCCATGTTCACGGCGTAGACCTGATTGATCTTGTCTCCCGTGTTGTCGCTGACGCCTCCATAGACGCCGGCGTCCGAATCGGACGGGATGCACACCGCGAAGGCGCAGATGGCGAACATCGCCACGATGGCCATGGCCAGAGCTTTCTGGCCCTTGAATGCAGTAGCATTTTTCATTTACATACCTCCGCACGGCCGTGAAGACCGTGGGCGGTAGGGCAATCCCTGTTCTACGAATTTAATCAGGATAAAAACCAGAAGATGAGGCTTCCATCGTATCATCCCCAGAGATTAACAAGGAACCGAAATCGCTTAAATATCATATCAAGGGGGATGACGGAATCCGATTCGGAACAAGCTGAATCGCTGGAATGACTGAGAAGAGAAGGGGGACATCCCCGAGGGATGCCCCGAAAATGGTTTCAAATGAGGTAACGGACGACCAGTGCGACCACGAGGACAGCGACGATCAGGAAGATCGCGATGCTCTTGAGGTCGATGGAGGACGGTTCCTCTATGGTTATGGTCTCGGCGTGGACGGATTCCACGCCGTAGTCATTCACGAGCTTGACCTGAACCTCGTACGTCCCGTATTCCATGAACTGGAAGGTCATGTACGGTCCGCTGGACCCGTAGATCGCCTCGCCGTCCTTGAGGACAGTCCACGAGGTGACCTTGGCCGAGGATTCGTAGTCCTTCGATACTGTCGCATCGAAGAGATACGTCGTTGCGGAAACCTTGGTAACCTTGCAGTCGGCCACGGGGTCGGTGATGAAGTAGAAGTCGGGCTTCCATCCGGCATAGAGCGTCATGTCCTTGGTCGCCTTCGAGGAGGAATCCCATTTCTCCGTCAACCCTTCGTCGGTGAACCATCCCACGAACGTGCTGTCCGCCTTCGTCAGATTCGACGGAAGGGTCGGGACCGCGCCCCTTCTGACGACCCTCTTCTCGTAAACGGTATCGCCGTCCATCAGCGTCACCGTGACCGTATCCTCCGCCCAGATGGCGTAAAGGGTGGTGGCTTCTCCGGCTGGAACGGATATACTCGCTCCGGGCTGGATGAGATTGGTGGTGTCGGAAAGGGACTTGGACCATCCCTTGAAGACGAATCCGTCGCGCTTCATGTCCGAGGCATCCGATACAGTCATTGCCACATAGCTCATCACGGTTTTTGAGTGGTCCTCCCGCTCCGTGGAGGATGTTGGACCGCCCGAACCTTCATTGAGATCATACTTCAGCTCTGTCGTGTAGTCGTATATCGGCGTTGCATTGAACTTCACGTGTAAACTTGCTGTTCCGGATTTGCCATACACTGTGCCGCTATCTTGGGTCCTATCATAAGCATAGAAGTCTGCTTTGAACTCGCCTGCACTGGATGCGGTGAGTGTATAAAATGGAATCCAAGCATCCAAGATGTAATTGTCTACATTTTTTGTTATGTAGAAGAACGTGCCATCACCATTATAACGCTTCATTTGAATCAGTTTATCGTTATATTCCGATGCGCCCTTCATGTATATGGTGTAATCCAATTTTCCGTCATCACGTGTTTTGAATTCAATCTTTATGTCTATGATTTTCTCACCGCTTGTAGTGGTGAGTGTTACCGCATCGTTGCTTACTAATTCCTGAGTTATCTCCTCATGCTGTCCTTTGGATGCCGCACCATCCGAATCCTCCACTGGAAGAACCAAGAATGCGGATACGGCCATCACTAAAACCATAGCAATGGCCATTAGCACTTTTGTTTTACTTTTCATATAATCTCCTCCTCGAACACGGCCATCCAATCTCCAGATTCGACAACAGGTATCGCGACGGGATTCTCGGCGACTATCCTTCCGCCGATACCTATCCAGTACACGAACCTGAATCCGTCGGAAGGCTCGGCGATGAACGTGACCTGCTCTTCTTCAATCGCTTCCGCTCTGACGGAGCCAGCGGACGGATCGGAAACCGACGGCCATTCGAAGAACTCGTCGCCTCCTTCGGTCTCCTTGTTTTCATCTCCCGCGCCATCGTCATCCATCATCAGGACAGCGAAAAGGGTAAGACATGCTATCGCTGCAGTTATCACTACCACCTTCGGATTCATGACGTCGCCTCCTTCGGGGCGTGCGTGTCATGCACCATCCTATCACGACCAGAGTTCCTTGACGGCGTCGATGATTCCGCTGATGTCATGATAGATGAACGTGAGTCCGCAGAGCGTTATCATGACGAATGTTCCGATAATCACGAGCGGATGCTGGATTCCGACCACGAAGAACAGGACCAGAAGAACTCCCGTAAGGATGCCGAACAGGATGAATTGCCACCCGTGCTCCTCGAAGAATCCCTTCTCGGGTTCGGTGTCAACAACCTCGGATTCCCCATTGGTCGCGTTGTACATGGTGATGAGCTTGGCAGTACCCTTGTCGTTCTGAGCATACACTGTGATGAAATAGATTCCTTCAGACTCGTAGACATGCCTTGCCGAATACTTCGAAGACTCAGTTCCAGATGTCGTAACATTGGTCTCGGTACCGTCTCCCCAAACGTACTTGATATGGGTGGCGTTCTCGAAGGTGGCGGTCATGAGCATGTCCATGGTGCTGTTGGCCGTGGGCGATGCAACGCTTCCGGAGATGACAGGCTCGGAGATGAACTTGAGATCGGCATAGACGCGGACATTCACGTTGTGGGTTGCAGTAAGCTCACCAAGACTTTCTGAAATTCCTCTGGCATTGATGGTCACGACGAAGTTCTTGACGGCATTTTTGCCGGCCTCTGTGCCATTGAATCCGGCCTTCGAGGGATCGATGGTGACCTTGCCGTAAGCAATTTTTGCAAATCCTTCAACGGCATTGTTGTTTCCATCAACAGTGGAAACAGAGAAGGTCTCTTGAAGAAGGTCATTTATCAATTCGTCCTTGGTGTGGTCGCCAGACAAAGATGCATTGGTGGCGACAGCGAACGTGTTGTTTCTCGTTTCTCCCTCGTTTAAATCTCCAGCGAAGGTCTCGAAGTACGAAGGCGCGATGATTGCGTAGCCTTCGGAAATCCTCAGGGAAAGGCTGATTATCTTCGTGCTGGCATCCAGAGCGTTGCTCTTGCCGTCGCTTCCTGCGGGAATGCCTGTATCGGAAACAGTGATCTTGATGGCATAGGGCGTATCGGAGGATGAGGAACTGGGTACGGTACCGGTGACCTTCAGACAGTTGTTTTCGGAATCCCATCCTATAAAGGACGAGATTGCCTGAGGGATCTCCGCGCTCATAGAGTAGGGTGCGATTCCTCCGGAGATGGTCGGAGTGTAGAGGACAGCACCTGCGGTGGTCTTCACCATGGTGCTGGCTGACTGGGAAAGTCCTCCGGTGACCTCGATGTTGGAATACACTTGGAAGTTGATGGTCTGATATGCATACTGCGTCAGAGAACCTTTGACCCATATAGCCTTGAACTTCACGGTTTTGCTGGATGCATCCTCTGGGGTGAATGTGAATACTCCGTTATTGACATCGAAGCATTTTGCCATGCCTGTAGTAGAGCCTGCCATATCGACTCCGATTGCAACCGATGAACCCTCATCCGGCGACAGATTGACTCTCGGCGTGTAGGAAAAAGTGTCCCCAACACGCATGTTGATGGTATATGTCTCGTTGTTGTTGCTGGCTGCGTCCAGATCCGACATTATGACGGATGCGGAGCAAAGGGCCAGCATCATAACGAGCGCGTAAGCCATCGCTTTGTTCCTTTTCTGATGTTCGAACATAGATGTTCCTCCCACCGATACCGAACGGTACGTTGGGCGATGGGAAACCATCGAGGTCGCTATTGAAAAGGGTCGATTCCTATGTCCGAAGCTATCTTGCAGCCTTCCAGTACAAGGAATCGAAACTGCTTAAATATCGAAATGAAGGGGATTATCCCCGATCGGTTCCGAGAAGGGATGGAAACGGGGCATCGGATGTCCGATAATCTCCGATTCCCGACGGATTCTCTTGGATTCCAAGCATTTTATGCATCAGTCCGATACGTCGGTTCGATTCAGGGGATGTAGGGGTTTTAGCGATGCTTCCAGAGATATAGAAAACGGAATCGACAATCTGGAATGAAATGCGGAAAATCGTCGAAAAACAGTAGAATCGACAAAAACAATGAGAAACAAGGGAAAAACGAGGAAAAAGTTTGAAAATCAATCACGCGGAACGAAGGGGGTCACCACGGAATTGCATGCGTAGAATCCGTCACTGGCGAAAGGTTGTTCAGATTGCCCGAAGCCTTCGCCATCCCTCACTCCCACCTTATCAGTCCCAAGGACTCGGACATGTAGTACACGGGTTCCCCCACATACTCGTCCTTGGGCTTCCTGTTCAGCATCATGAAGATGGTTGCCCCGAGGGTGGCGACCGATGCCGCAAGCGATGCGGCCTGAAGGCCCACCGCAAGATCGTCCCTGCGGTCGTTGCGCTCCGTACGAGTCATCTTGCGGTCCTTTCCGAACATCCCCTCACCTCTTGGCCATGTCAGCCTTTACAAGGGCCTCCGCATCCTCCTGCGAATAGGCCTTGCGCTGGAGTCTGGAGCCGTCGGGCCTCTGGATGGTGTAGGTGTACCCCCTTCTGATAGAGTAGCCCTCGGAGCTGGGACGCTTCATGGGGATGACCGACTTCCTCTTGTCGCGGGTTATGACGTATCCCTCGTGGCCCCATGCCGTGGGAACGGGGTTGGAAGCCCTTCCGGGAATCTTGGCGTTCGTCTTCTTCTTGGCTTTGATCTGCTTGACCATCGTATATCCTCCTGATATGCCGTCGTGCGTGTCCATGGAGGATAACAGGTTTCACGCCCAGCGTCCCATGAACTTCCCATGGGTGATGCCGAACATGGGCTTCAGGTCCTCGCGCCTGATGTAGTCCTGACCGCCCGCCATCCTGTACTCGGAAACGCCGATGATGTTCTCGTTGCAGTCCAAGCAGCGTGCGCGGCGGAACTCGAAGTAGACGGAGTCCTTGACCATGGTTCTGAAGACGGAACCGTCCCTGATGGAGTCGGAGCCGCAGAACGGACATATGCCCGACATGATCGGCCCTCCATGATTATCCCGAATCTGTCCCTGAGGACCTGAGGGTCCTCCGCGATGGATTCGCAGATGTAGCCGTGGTACATGTCGTTCAGCTCCGATGCGGTCAGGTCGGCGTAGTCCTCGGGGCGGTTGTACCTCTTCACCACCTCGTCGAAGAACATGCCCTTCGTGTAGCGGGCCTCGACATACCCGATGCAGTCGTAGACGCTTCCGACCCTTCCGTCGGGGAAGCGGTATACGGTCATGTCAATCGAGCCTCCCGAGGTCGGACGAGCCTTCGGAGATGGTGCTGGCGAACCAGTCGATGTCCTCGGAGGTCAGTTCCGCAGTCTCCTTCGCTCCGCAGTAGGGGCAATGAGCACCAGTTCTGGATACCCTCGTATGCCTGTCGTTGTAGATCTTCCCGCATTTCATGCAGATGACTATCGGGACTCCCTTGGAATCCACGATGAAGTCGTTCCCGTCGATGGAGAAGCCCTTCCTGAGAAGGAAGTTCTTCAGCGTCTTCGTGTCGGTCATCTATCGATACCTCCTGAATCGTCAGTCGTGCGTGTCCATGGAGGTTTCAATCAACGCTCAGAGGCTCCGAACCTCTTCAACGGCCGGGATGCATCCCGCATGTCTGGTCCTTCTGGCGAACCAGCGTCCCGCCTCGGCCGAGGCTTCGGAGAAGACGTTCTCCGGGAAGATGCCCGCATCACCTGAAGCTATCGGTTCTCCCGTCTCGGAGCGATGGAACGCCGCCGAAAGACCGCCTCCTTCGAGGCGGAGGAACGGACCTTCCGGTGAATCCACCCTTATCAGACCGTAAAGCCCGTCGGAGAAGGTCGCCACGAGGGAAGGGTCGCCCATCGTCGTGTAGACCGCGCCATCGCATCCCTCGTCGGGACAGGCCAGCATCATCTCGCATCTTCCGGGGAAGACGTAGGTGATGCCCATCGGGGCCATGTCGGACCTTCCGCACACGGGGCATCTGATCAGGATCTGGTCAGGAAGGTTCAGGAATGTCATCTGCCAAGCCTCTTTCTTTCAGCATCCATGAGCCTGCGGACGGCTGCTTCCACGTAGTCGGGCGTGTTTGCATTTTCCTTCAGATAGGTTCCGTCGGGAAACATGGAGTATTTGTTGTTATACAACCCATCGTCTTTAACGATAAAATTGGGACAAAAGTTCCCCTCCTCCCTCACGATGGTCCATTTCCCGTTCGGCGATACCCATAGGACATCAGAGTAGGCGACTCTAACGTAGGCTTTGCCGTTGCAACAGCGTCCATTGTTGTATTTAAGATGGCATCTCCAGACGTCATACCGCTGACCGGCCTCGTAGACGATGCCATCGAAGTACATGAGGTAGGGGCATCCGCATTCGGGGCAAGACGGGTGGAAATTGTAACCCTCGTCGCCTTCTATCACGACCGCGTCCTCCGGGATCGTCCTATAGGCGGGACGCCTGTTCTCTGATGCGGAGCGCATCCTTCCGAACATCATCTTCTGGGCCTCCCTCTTCCCAGACCGAGCCTCTGGATCAGGTCCTCCAGCATCGCCTTCTTCTCATCGGGTTCGAGGCTGTCGTCGAAGAATATCTCATCGAACTTGCCGTAGCCTTTCTCGCCCGGAGCGACGACGCACTCCTCCAGACCGGCGATGAAGCCGCTGTCGTCGAAGTCCCTCAGGGTCTCGTCCTTGGTATAGGTCTTGAGTCCGCCCTCGTCGTACAGATCTTCCCAGTAGACGCCTCCGACGACGGGTTCCTCGGGTTCATCGTCATCGTAGCAGCAGTTCTCCTCGTCGTAGTCGAAGTCCATGTAGTCATGGGCCTCGATGAAATCGCCGTCGGCGGTGCGGTAGAACCCGTCCCAGTCGCCCTCGTACAGATTGACGTTCAGATCGAACGGGCGCATGTTCTTGGAGGAGATGATGCGCTTCATGTTGAAGACGGTCATCTGCGCATCCTCCTAGCGTTCTTGGTACGAACGACTCTGTAGGCATCGTTCTCGTAAGTGTCACCGACATCCATCTCCAGAGCGTCCTCGTAGTAGTTCACGACATCGAGTCCATAGACGTTCCAAGGCTTCTCGATCATCTCGATCTTGTAGGACCGCTCGTCCAGAGGTACCGTCGCAACTTGGTCGATTCCGAGGTTTCCGAGCTGGTAGGCATTGCTCATGACGACGTTGTCCACCCACCACTCCATCTCGTCTGCGTAGTAGCCGCATCTGATGAGGAGGTCCGATGGATCGAAAGCGCATGTATGGAAGCGCACCTCCGGATACTCGTTGTCCACCCATTCGTTGAATGCGTCGGTGCAGTGCTCCATGATCCAGCTCTTCAGCTGTTCCTCGTCTTCGGCGATGACCGAGCCGTTGAACGTGTAGGTCATCTGAAAACACCTCTGAAAGGTCTCTTGTTCTTAGTACGGGTTATCCGGTACCCTTCGTTCTCTGTGGTTTCGCCAACTTCCAAATATTTCACATTTTCGCCGTACCAGTCGTAATCCATATCCGAACCTTTGACTTCCCAAGGCTCGCAGATAGGCTCGATCCTGTAGACCCTTTCCTCAGGGGGAAGGATCTCGACGACGTCGATGCCGAGTTCCTTGAGTTCCGATGCATCGTGGATGACGATGTTCTCTATCCAGTACTCCATCTCCTCTTGGTAGGCGAACGTTCCGAGATTGCCCAGAACCTCGGCGGGATCCATATCGACGGTGTTCAGCTCGAAGTTGGCGAAGTTGTGGCTGATGTAGTCCTCGAACTGCTCCTCGCAGTTGTCCTCGATCCAGTTCCTCAGCTCGTCCATCGAGGATGCTATGACCGTTCCGTCGTAGACGAACTGGTAGCGTCCGTCCAAGTCGAATTCTTTGTCTGCAAACATTTCCGTTACCCTTCCTTTCTTCTAGGGCCGCCGTCGTGCGTGTCCATGTCTGCTTTCTTTTCAGGTGAGCGGTTCTCCGGGATCTCCCCGTTCGATGGTTCAACGGAGGCTCTTGCCGCGCCTTGTCTTGCGGTTCTTGGTCCTCTTGATGGCAAGCGTGGTTCCGGGGATGTTCAGGCGTTCACCTACGCGGATCGAATCTGCCAAGCCTCCATCAACGGCGTATTGCAGCTCGATATAGGGGATGTCAGTGTCCAGCCTGTTCCTGTACTCGACGGATGCAGGGTCCAGAGCGGCCTCGTCCGTCTCCAGCTCGGTGTAGATGGGGCCATAGTAGTCTCTGGCATTGTTGTAGTAGGTGTCGCCCAGATCCATCTCGTTCAACATGGCTCCCCAAGCTCTATCCTTCAGCTCTGTTCTGGGTACGCTTTCATGGACGATGCCTCCGTTGTCGTACACATCGTACTCCGCGTCGTAATTGATGTCGTGAGCGATGAGGAAGTGCTTCCCGCACCTCCTGCAAGTGTATCCGTTCTCCTCGGGTCCGTTCCAGATGTCGGTTCCGCCGCAGCGCGGACAGAACATATCGCAAATCCCTTCTCCGTAAGTGGGATTGGACCCTCTGACGGGTCCTCTGTACCACTTGGTCTGTGGTCTGATATATGGGTCGTTAATCATGCTATCACTGCTCCAACCATAGCCGCCGCCATGAAGACGACGAATGTTATCACCAGAGAGAGAAGCCATCCGAGAACGGCCTGCCCTCCCGTGTACACATCGCCTTTTATCGCGAAGATGACGAGGGCCGCTATCGCTACGGCCAGTCCCCATGCGGGACCGATGAGCAGCGAAATCAGGGCCATCCCGCAAATCATCGCGGCGGGCATCATCCCCGACATGGCGGATTTGACCGTCATGACGAAGAGGATCAGTCCTATCACGATGGCAAGCGCACCGAACGAGCCGACGAATCCGGCCGCGAATGCGTCACTCAGCGTGAGTTCCGTTACAGTCATTGAAGACCTCCTTCCGTGCTGTCGTGCATGCGTCCATGGCTGTAGCTAAACGGTTTCCTCACGGGCATGCCGCCCTTGAGCGTGAATGAGCGATTATGCGCGGTAAGCGCATCGATGGAGGGCATCTCGCATCCCTCCGTATCTGAGGATCGCGGCGCGGTCGTTCATGAGCATCGCCGTATCCGCATCCCAGCTCCCGGGATCGGAGCCTTTCGTTATCGAGTACTCCATGTCGTCGGTGGGGATGGATTCCAGTAGCTGGCCGTAGTCCCCCTCGGGTATCCCGTACCTCATGCAGTACTCCTCCAGAAAGCTCTGGGCCTGTCTTGAGTCCAGTATGTGGTGGCCTCCCCCGCAGACCCAGTTCAGGCGCATCGTGTCCAGCTCTTCGCGGACCGCCTCGGCCATCTCCTCGATGCCGCCGTCATCCCCGACCTGCACCAGCCCGAGGTAGTAGCATCTTCCGAGGCCGTCCCTTCCGAATGCGTGGTGGAGGCGATGCCCGTCTATCGAGATCGCTCCGCAATGGGGAAGAACGAATCCCTCCGCCATATCATCGGCTTCGAGAAGGCCATCGGGCGGAGCGATGGAACCTGCCGACAGGTTCAGGTAGTCGGGTTCGGGGATCTCCGCTCCGGGGAAAGGCATCGCATTGTCGAATGCGCCCAGCTTGCTTTCGGTCATTTCCATCACTTGCACCTGATCCTAGGCTGTCCGCATCCGGGCGGGGATGCATTCCTGACATCTTCTAACAGACGCCCTTCCTCATCCATCGCCTTCCTTGCAAGACGGGCCGCACGCTTCCCCTTGGCCCGCTCCCTTCCGGTACCGGAACGGATTCTGGCCTCCTCCATCGCGCATCTTCCATCGACCTCCTGCCCTTCGACGATGCCGAGATGGTCCAGCAGCACGCGGACCAGCATCGAATCGGAGAATCCTCTGGGCAAGCGTGCTATCGGGGAACCGACATCATAATCGGAAACGAGCATCGGGGCGGAATCGGAGACCTCTATCACCAGACCTCCTCTGGCCATATCCTCAAGCTCACCTCTGGTGAAGGAATCCGCCATGACCCCGATTATGCGCTCCTGCTCCTGAGCCGAGGCTATGACGGCTATGCGCGAGAAGACGGACCTCAGCCTGCCATCCATCCACGGGAAGGTGCGGAACACGTAGGAAGTTCCGTCATCCACTCCAATCAGGTCGCTGCCGTTGACCGCATCCCACCATCCGCTGGCCTCAAGCTCCTCGGCGGTGAACGCCTCCCCTTCGGGGACGTGGATCTTCGGACCTGCCTTGTAGCGGTCCGAGGAAACCGACCTGTGCTTCCCGGTGGAAGACCAATGGTCGGAATCCAGAAGGTGGGCGTACAGGGCGGATTCCTCCACGAATCCCCTGCCGTCCGCCGGGATCCTACTGTTCCGATTCATCTGCGCATCCTCCTTGCATATGAGCGGGCCAGAGTACCCTCCTGCCCCATGTCCACCTCGTCGTACACGCGCATCCCACGGAACCCCGGGTCGGAAAGGACCTGCTTGGGGGTCCTTCCGGAGAAGCGGGAAAGCTTGGCGACGACGGTTCCGACGTCCGTTTCGGTTCCATTCACGGTGTATCTGCGGTCGTCCCACGGCCTTCCGTCGCCGTCGTAGCGTTCGGACATCCTCTTCCTGAACATCGCATCCTGCTCGGTGACGGGTTCGTCCAGCATGGCCATGTACGTTCTGGGGACGTCCATGTTCGGGGAACCGGTATCGGACTGGTCCAAGACGACGGAGAACGTCCTGTCCCCGTTGTCCACGACCCTTCCGGAAACCAGAATGCGTCTGGCGTCGCCTATCTCGGGCGCATCTACCTCCAGAACGCCGTAGTACACGCCCTTGCGGACGGTTGCCTTCAGCGGTCTGGTCCTCCCCTCGGTCATCTCGATGATGGATGCTCCGATGGCGTCGGCCTTGCTGCTGGGGGTGAGCCTTCCGGCTATGGGTGCGGTGACGACTTGGACTCCGTACGTCTGGGTGGAGTAGGTGTCCACGGGGTCGGAAGAGATCTCCTCGACCCTCCTGCGGACGCTTGTATCCGAACGTCTGAGCCTGTCGGCGGTCACGAACTCTTCGCTCATCGGGGGCAAGTCGCCCACATAGGGTTCGTCGGCGATCTTTTTCCGAACAGGCTCCGCGTACTCCACCTCGAACACGTAGTCGGGATGCGTACGGCCCAGCTCCTCTAGCTTCCTCCTGACGGTCTCGGCCTCGTTGGGTCCATAGTACAGGACATTGGAATCTGATGCCCTCAGGACGGAACCCGTGTAGTACCACTTCCGGGAATCTCCGGGAATGAGGGCCACTATCTCCATGCGGCGGCCTTCTGGACGGATGGGCGACCTCATCCACGGTTCGTAGAGCGGGTCGTCCATCGGGTCGTACGGATTGTCCAGCGGTTCATCGTCGCTGGGGAACGGGGGCCATTCGGGGTGATTGGGAACGGCTCTAGGCGCGAACGAGCCTATGTCGGTCTGGCCGTCCATCCTTCTGGTCTTGGGTGCGCGGAAGTCGAATCCCTTCAGATCGGGACGGTACGAGCCTTCGTACTCCCTGTAATCGAATTCCTCGTAGGCGGTATCGTCGTCGTAGCGGACGTCGAAATCGTATCCGGGATTGCCCTCGGCCATGGACTGGGCTATCGCCTTCACGTGCTGGCGGTGGAAGAACGGCCAGCGGAGGGGTTCGTTACCGATGCCATTCCCGTCGAACGGACGGAAGGAATCGTCCTCCGGGGCGCGGACGTATATCTCCAGATCGCCCGTTCTGGGAAGAGGGGCCTTCACGGTCTGGTCGATGGTCTTTCCGTCGGCGCGTATGGCGTCGTTCCTGACGAAACGCCTTCTGAACGAGAATCCCTTCATCGGTTCCCACCTTCGTAGTCGTCCAGTCTGGGCTGGCGTCTCTTCTTGGGTAGCCTTCCCTCCTGACGCGCTATATCGTACCGGTCGATGGTTCCCATCAGCTCACCCATCACGGGTACCGCTATGGAGTTGCCCGACTGGTGGTAGAGCTGGGAATCGGAGATTCCGGCATCCCTTGCGCGGTCGAAGGCCCAGTCCGGGAATCCCTGAAGCCTCCAAGTCTCGCGGGGGGTGAGCTTGCGTATGCGCATCCCGTCGTCCGAGATCTTGGTTATCGAGTTGCCCGAGGTCCCCGTTGTGCAGGTGGGGGCCAGACCGTCGGGGGAATAGACGCGCTTGATGGATTCGAAGCCCTTCATCCCATCGACTGTTCCTATCTGGCGGCATCTGTCGTAGACGAAGTTGTCCGTCTTCCTTGAGCCTGCTCTGGTGGTGACGGTGTTGGCGACCTCGTCGCGCTGCTTGGGCTTGAAGCGGAACCCGTTGCCGGACTCCTCCTCCTTCCTGTTGGATTCGTCCAGACCCTTCAGGCGTGCGTCGGATAGGAAGTACTTCTCCGGGACGTCGTCCTCCAGAATGTCCCCTAGGACGGTGTTGGACCCTGTTCCTACGGGAAGATCGGGGCAATCGTCGCCCAGATGCGAAATCATGTAGGCGCGTTTGCGGTTCTGGGGGGTTCCGAAGTCCTTGGCGTTGAGCGTCCCCCAGCGCGATGTGTATCCGAGGGAATCCAGATAGTCCACCCATGCCCCGAAGTCCTCCGCGTTCTGCTTCGAGAACACGGCGGGGACGTTCTCCATGATGAGCCATTCGGGAAGGGTCCCTCTTGCTCTGGCATCGTCCAGCAGCCTTTCGACCTCCCATAGGAGGGACGAACGGCTGTCGGCCCCCTTGGCCATGCCCCTCTTCTTGGGATTGGCCCCGCTGAGGTCGGTGCAGTTGTGGACGATTATGCCTGCAGCCATGAAGGACGATGAGCCTTCGACCGTCAGGTCGTAGACGTCCTCCTCGTCCCCTTCGTCCTCGAATCTGAAAGGCGTCCATATCCATCCGTCCTCGTAGAACGGGCCGACCTTGGGCCTCCCGTCCTTCCTGAACTTGACGATGTACTGGACGTCGCCGTCCGTGCGGACACCGCCCACCGTCGATATTGACGCCGGGCAATGGTGGACGTACGCTATGAGCCTGACCAGATCGTAGGCAAGCTCCCTGCTGGACGCCATCATCGTGACGCGCCCCTTCTCCATGCGGACCCCGTCGCCGTCTATGCATCCGTCCAGCAGGGCCTCGGCCAGATCGTGCGGAAGTCCCATGTACTTCTCTGGGATGCGCTTCTTCTTCGGCTTCGTCCCGAATTGGGAACAGAAGGCCTCCAGCTCCCTGCTCGAAATGTAGACCTCTATGGCGGAGCCGTCCTTCTTCGCGGTGAATCTGGTATCGTAGAGCTTGGCGATGTCGCCCGCTTTGCCTTTTCCGAAGTGGAGCGATACCCCTGCCGCTCCGCGTTTCTTCTCCGTACGGCCTCCGGCGATGTAGCGTCCGATGGTCCACCAGAACGACGGGTCGGTCATGCGCTCCGACAGATCGTTCCTGTGGCATGGGCGGATGGAATCGGCCCACGTGATGTCGATGCCGCCCCATTCGGGCATCGGCTTCTCCTCGGTCACTGGGAATCCGACGTAGCAGCTGTCGGCCGCCTTCTTCGCGCTTATCCACTCGGGCTTCCCGAATGCGCCCCTGAAATCATCGCCGTCCCAGTCCAGCGACCAGCGGCGGGCATAGACCTTGTGCTCGGGGGTGCATCTGAACACCTCCCCGCATCCGGCCTTGTACGAGCAAACCTGCTTCGTCCCCGTCCTGCGGGAAAGCAGGACCTTGTGCCATCTCCCGTCGTGGGAAAGGACGAAATCTCCGACCTCGACCTCGGATATGTTGACCAGACCCTTGGATGTGAGGACGGGCGTATCGGCGGCGAAGCACGGGAAGCTGTAGGTGAGGATGTCGGATTCGGGGACGCTTTCGATCTTGGTAATGTCGCCCAGATTCGGATTGTCCCCGTAGATGGCCTCGTACGATTTCGTGGCATACTTGTCTATCTCGGACGTGGCCACCACGTCGTGGGGTATCCCCTTCTCGATGAGGGACATCCTCTGCGCCCCGATTCCGGAGAAAAGCTCCGTGACTCTGAACGGTTTGCCGTCCTTCGAATTCTTGTTTGCGACCAGTCCGCGCGTGCGGCGTCTGGCCTCGGATGCACGAAGTGCTCTGTTCTTACTGGAGAACAAGGGCGCACCTTCCGGCTGCAGGACCGGAAGATCTCAACCCGTTCGCACTCTCACGCTGTACTGGTATCAATGCAATTCCTTGCCTAGATAGCACGGTATGGCCCCCGTGCTCGGGCCAGCGGTCAAGTCCAAGCGTTTCCATGCGCTCTGCCGCATGGTTGTGTTTCGTGCTTCTGTCGGAAGTTCCCGACGGTTCCATTCCATGGTTCTCGGGCGTCATTCCATGTAGCCCCAGCATCCCGGGACAAGCTCCTCCGTCCCGGGCGTGAACCATGTGTAGTTGGCAAGCAGCTCCCCCGCCCTCTGGGAAGCCAGAAGGACGGCCTCGGTGCGTCCTATCTCCGATCTGACGGTCTCGCTGTAGAGGCCGTACTGGCGCGAACGCGCGTCGGGGCATACCGTGTAGTCGAAGTAGTCCAGCACCGCGTAGACCCCGTGACAGTACATCGATTCGGGGTAGCGGAGCGCGACAACGGACCTTATGGCGCGTGTTCCGGGATCCTCACCGATGACGTGGATCTCAAGAGGGATGCATCTGTCCGACTCTATCTCCTCGCGGATCCTGTCCGCAGGGTCGTAACGCCTCAGCTGCACCATTCCCATCATATCATCTCCTTGTCTGACGGACTCTGGACCAGAACGATGCCTTGACCGGCTGGCGGGCCTTCCTGTGACGCCCGCCCTCGTTCGTGACGCTGCATCCGCGGCCGTTCAGCCTGTCGCATACGGTGCACATGTACTGCTCGTGGCATCTGGGGCATCTCCAAGCATAGCGCACCGGACTGTCCACTCTGGCATCGTCTGCCTCCACGTCGTACAGGTACTCGTTGCGGTCGCCGTCCCACGTGTCCTTCAGGTCGTCGAACTTCGAAACCGTCCAATCGACCGGCTCGTAGACGGCCAGCTGGTCGTCCATGTGCTGATGCGTCTTCCTCCAGCCCTGAAAGTTCTTCAGTTCGAGTTCCGACGCTATCTCGTCCATCATCGGCTCTATCTCGGAGGTTATGTCCGACGGGTCGTCCACGTGGTACAGCGTATCGGCGGTCCCCGCATACGGCCCCGTATGGATGTCCAGATCGGTGACGCGGTACAGGCGGATGCCGTTGTCCCTGCACGAGGCGTACTTCCTCATCTCCTGCTCCGCATCCCCTCCGTGGAACCTGCTTCCGTCGTACTCGATGCCTATCCTCGAAGCGGGAAGGTAGACGTCCATCTCCATCCTGCTGTCCCCGAACGGTCTGGCGTCACGAACTATGGGCTGGCCCCGAAGCATCGAATCGGGCTTTCCGTCCATCATGTCCAGATAGTACATGATCTGCTTCTGAGGACGGGTGTTCGCGGAGGCCATGACATCACCAGTACCTGCTGCATATGGCTTCGAGGCGGGAAGCCAGCTCGTCGGCCCTCGGGTCCGATGCATCGGCCAGAGCCTTCAGCTCCTGCGAACCTCCGAACGAGGTTATGTCGCTGACGAGGTCCCCGTAGAATTCCACCAGCTCCGAGCTGAACGGGCCGTTCCCGCGATTCAGCCATTTCATGTAGCGCATGTAGTCGTCCAACCAGCCGCATAGCTCCGGGTCGCCTGCGGTCCATCTCAGCTCGGGATAGAGGAATCTGGCCATTACGCCGATGTTCTCCACCGGCATGCCGGAGTAGTCCACCAGCTCGTAGGGGCCGTTGGTCACGTCGTCCGCGTAATCCGCCGGGCTTATTCCGTCGGCAATCCTGAACTTGGTGCCGCATCTGGTGCATATCGTGTTGTAGACCCTGTCCTTGTAGGGCGCGATGTCGGTGCTTCCGCAGCACGGACAGAAGAATCCGGACCTGATCGCTCTGGAACGCATCATGATCTGGCCTTCCTGTTCCTCTGGCCCCTCTTCGGTACATCCACTATGAATCCGTACTTGGGCGGCTCGTCCTGCAACCACGTCAGCACATAGACCGCCTCGGACCACACCTGCTCGAAAAGGCCTTTGTCGGACAGTCCATCGACCATGTAGGGGTCCAGATACTCTCTGGCCTGTCTTCTGACCGATTGAGCATCGACGCGATAATCGTTGATTCCGCAGGGCTTGCCTTCCATGTCAACGACTTCCAGATCGATCCATTCGCAACCGTAGGCCGAAGTTTCGCGTACGTCGATGTGATGGAATGCAAGCTGTTTGTTGAACCATTCCAGCTCGATCATGAACGGTTCGAGGTGCTCCCGCTTCATCAACAGAAGGTCTTCTTGAACCTGAAATATATCCGGGTCGGGACCGTAGTAATCCTCGTTCTGGAAAGCGTACTCCTCAGCTTCGAGGTATCCCAACAGATCGAACCTGCATGTTGGAAAATCGCTGGGCATGCCATCGCCTCCTGCGACCGGCCTTCCTTCCCCTGCTGGCCACCGGTCCCTTCAGGGCCTTGATGTCGCCTACGCCCGCGTTGTCCAGAACCAGAGGTCCGGCGACGTGCTTGGCCAGAGCCGTGAGCGAAGGCTCGTAGGTGCCGCCCACCCAGAGTCCGATGGCGGGGTTGTATCCGCGCCCGTAGACGTACTCCCCGTATCCGTTGACGGCCACGACGCTGACTCCGTAGGTCGGGTCGTCGTAGACCTGTAGGATGTGGGAACCGTCGGAGGCCGTTTCGGCGTAACGCTGGGCCGAGTACAGGTCCATCGGGGTGTCGAACTTCCCTCCGCACGAGCTGCACTGCATGCGCCCGGGTCCGAAGCTGCAAGACCTTATCCCGGCCCTGCAATAGACGCACTTGTCGGTCACCATCGGAAATCAGACCTCCCGATGATCTTGGATATGCCCCTGTTCTGATTGGCCTTGGCCTTCCTTCCAAGGGATACCAGCACGTTCCTCCTCTGAGCGTAGGTGTCGGGGTTGCCGTATCTCCATTCGCCGTTCGGAAGCTGGACGATGTAGCCCAGATCCTGAAGGTACTGATACGCCGCTCCCATCGCCCTGTCGGCCACGATCGGGTTGCTCTGAACCTCAAGCAGGTATCTGTCGTCTCTGTCGCGGTCGTTGAAGATGTACTGGTTCCAGTCAATCTCCACATCGCCTGCTTTCAGCCAGACATCCACCCAGAGGTTGGGAAGACCTCCGCTCTGGTCAACCACCAGCACGGAGAATCCGTCACCGGGTTCTCCATCCATTTTCACTCCAGCAGGATTGTAACGCTGGACATCGTTCTCATCTAACATTTCGATCATCCTTTATGATAAGGGGGCCAGCAGGCCCCCGTTCGGTCAAGTTCCGCTCTATCACCTGTAGAGGATGAAGTCGGTGTCCGGCATCACCCAGTCGCCAGCCCTGCGCTCCTTCTGGACGCGCATCTCGAACTGTCTTCTGGCCTCGTTGTTGGGAATCTGGTAGTCGCCCCTGCTGAGGGTCGCACCCCTTCCGGATTCGCCCGGGTGGTGGCTCCAATCCATCAGGATCCAAGTGGCGTACTGGTTCTGGTCCCATACGGAGTATGGATTGACTCCGAGGACGACGTACTCGACGCCGTACATCTCGGGGTCCTGTCCGATCATCTCCATGGCGACCAGATCGTAGTTGGACTTGGCCAGCAGCCTTTTGGCCATCATCTCGGGGGACGCGCCGGACCTGACGTTGCGACTGAACATCGACATCTCAGCACCTCCTCTTGGCGGTCTGCTTGGTGCAGGCCTTCCTGCCGGCGGTCTGCTTCCTGTTGTTCTGCCTGCTGGGCGCGGATGCGGGCTTCGGCTTGGCTCTGGCCTGCGACTCCTTGATGGACAGATAGAGGTCCATCCCGTCTCTGGCCATGATGCGACAGTACTTGTCGAAATAGTCGGGGTCGTTGACGATGCCCTGCGTCTCCTTCAGGTACTTCTGGATGTCCTCATTGTAGACCAGAACGCCTCCTCCGCGCACCCAGTCGTAGATCGCATCGTAGGGGGTGCGGATGCTGCCCCCCATCATGCAGTCGATCTGATCGACGAACGCATCCTCAGGCGTCATGCCCTTTCCGTAGTCGGCGAACTCCGCCAGAATGGCGGACCTGTTGGCCTTCTTGGCGTCGGCCAAGGAAACCTTCCTCATCGCTGGCATCGGTAAGGCCTCCTTCCGGTGAGCTTGTCCCAACCCACTCTGGAGTTGGACTTGGCCTTCTTGGCCATGTTCTTCAGCTTCGCGCGACGGATGGAATAGACGTCCACCTTGGGATGGTCGATGGTCTGCTCCAGCTCGATTCCGGCCTTCGGAAGATCGTACCTGTAGGTGGACATCCCGATTCCCCTCTCGAAATGAGGGGGTGTTCCAGCCCCGTTGCGCTGGATGACGGAGAATTGCCTTCCATCCTCCATCTGGTCGTACATGGCCTTCCTGAACTCGGGGGACCTGTCCAGTGCAGTGGCAACAGCGGTGGACTGCTTGTCGTAGCCGCACCCCGTAGTCCTCGGACCCTCCACGCGACGGTAGCATCTGTTGCCGTTGGAATCTCTGTAGCGGTAGTCGAATGTGGCCTGCGCCTGATCGCCCATGTTGCTTTTTCCCCAATCTACAACGATGGTCCCGTCCTCGAAGTCGCCTGCCTCCTCGACGGAACGGAGGTCATCGAGCCTGCGCTCGTATTCCCTTCCAGCCGCGTCGATGTATCCGCGCTGGGTGGCATACCTCTTCCCGCCGACGTAGCGGTCTTCGCTGTAGGGGACGCCCACGGTGTTCCTGTAGGCGTCGTCGCGCATGCGCTCGTAGCGTCTGGTGTTCCGATTATAGACGAGATATTCCCTTCTCACGGGAATCACCTCTTGGAACCCTTCTTGGCTGAGGATTTGCCCTTCCTGTTGGACGATACCTGAAGCGTGGACTGCTTCGTGGTCTTGGGCGCGGCCTTCTTGGGTGCAGCCTTCGGCTGAGCATTCTTGGCGGGGGCCTTGGAACCGGTCTTCTTGGGCGCGGATTTGGCCTTGGGGGCGTTCTTAGCCTGAGCCTTGGGCTTGGAATTGGACTTGGACTTGGGCTTGGATGCGCTCTGGCCGTTCGTCTTCTTCTTGGGCCTAGACTTTGCCTTGATCTTCTCGACTTCATCCCTGCGGTAGGTGACAGGGGTGTTATCGGGCGCGTCGATGCCCTGAATGTCGTACTGGTGCGGAGCCTCTATCCAAGGCTTGGCCTGATAGGGCGTGGGCGATGCGGGGATGACCCTCATTGCCACCCTGTGCTCGTCCGCGATCCTAGCTCTCGGATGCCTTGCGTCGTTGATCTGCTGGAGGTAGGTCTTGGAAACGAATCCGTTGGGGGTCGTCTTGACGAGATACGCCCTTCCCTGACTGTCCTTCATGGTGACATGCTGGGCAATTTCCGCCTTCGACGGAGGACGCGCGGGGCGGTAGTTCAGATAGACGGGTTCCTCCGGAGCGACGTTCCTGCTCCTGTAGACGGTGGGAACGGCGGTCTTGGGCGCGTCGATGCCTACGATGTCTCCGCATCCGGGATTCTTTATCCATGCGCCGGCCTGCTTGGGTGTGAGCCTTGCGGGATAGACCCTCTTGGAGGTACCTCTGGCATCGATGGCGATCGCTCCGGGAGGCCTTCCATTCTGAACAGCCACGAGGTAGTCCTTCTTGACGTAGCCGTTCTTGGTGGTGGGTACGGGCATGGACCTGCTCCCCTGAGGGTAGTAGCCGTATCTGGTCTTGGCCGACATGGATCTTGCCGGACCCATGTTGAGGGACCTTCCAGCGGGCATGGCGGCGGGCCTGTTCATGGATGCCTGTCTGGCCTTCAGCTCCTCGGACTTCATCTTGCGGTTGGCGGATGCCACCTTCGCCTCGTAGGTCTGGGGTCCGCAGGCGGGACCGCTGCACGCAGGCGCAAGGTTCTTCAGAGATACCCTGACGTCCTTGTAGTCGGCCCTGTCCAGAATGTCTCTGGCCTCCTTGAGCCTCTTCTGCTGCTTGGCCTCGGCCTCGTATCTAGCGGCCTGCTCAGCAGCCTTGGCGGCCTTCTGGGCCTCCTTCCTTCTCCTTTTCTCTTCCTTCGCACGCATCTTGTTGATCTGAGCTTCGCTCAGACCTGCTGTTCCGCCGTAGACCTGAGCGTTGTTCAGCACGGGGATGTCGTTGTAGTTCTGATACACCATATCTCTCAACTACCTGTTCCGTCACAATCTGGCCCTTGTGACCGGGCATGTAGTCAAGTCCGAACGAGGCCGGAACGGAGGAATCGATGCAATGTCTCGAAATCATCTCTTCCTCACGTTCCTAGACAGTATCTGCGACTCCGCTATGTTCGAATAGGCGTAGTTGCGCACGATGGCCTGTCTGGCCTGCTTCCCTCTGAGCCTCGGTATCGCCTGATCGGGAATCTCAGGCGGCGTGTCGGTGAGAATGTGTCTGTCCTCACGATATGCGTCGCGGGGATTCTTCCCCCTGACGCCATCGTAATAGCCGGACTGGCTCGGGTCCAGCTTCGTACGGACATCCGTCTCGGCGACTGTCAATTTCTCCTCCATCTCCAAGATGGAATCGAGTTCTTCGGGGGAAAGGCATCTGATGTACTCTTCATCGAGCCTTCCCTCCTCGTCCATGGGGTACGGCGTCCTCAGGATGCCTTCTCTTGAGTCGTCCACCGCCCTGAGGTGATGGACCATCTCGTGGACCACCCCGTCGGCGGTGCATCCCGATTCGAGTGCTATGACGGGAATCTCGACCCCGTCCTGCTTGCGCCAGTAGCACCCCGTGGCTTCCCCGCCGTCCGGTATCGTATGTATCACGAACGACCCGTGACGGCTCATCTTCTCTATCTCTGAAAGCGTGAACGAGCTGGCCAGAACCTGTCTTATGCGGTCGGCCTCGTCCTTGGGGGCAATGACCGCTATGCGCCTCTGGACCATCTGCTGCTCCTTCGGCAGGGACGATACGTCGTAGATCGACGAATCCTCGTCGTCCAGCCCCGCGATGTCGCATACGGACGGGTCTATCCACCAGTCCACGATGTCGTCGGGCGTGAAGGGTCCGTACCTCACCGGCACGCCTCCATGCCCCACATCCGCGTCGAAGGCCCCCACCTGCTGGAAACGCTGGGCCAATGCCCACATGGGGACGTGTCCTTCCCTGTCGTAGGGTATCGATACCTCTCCGTAGTCGGTATCGTATACCATGTACCTCATGGAATCGTAGTCCGAAAGGGGGTCCTCGGGCTTCTCGTCCCTGCTAGCGATCTTCCTCTTCCCCTTGCGGATGCCCCTCAGTTTCTCCTTCAATCCGAGCATCGTCTCGCCTCCTCCGTTGAGCATCTAAGGGGGACGGAACGCATCGGAATCCCGACGTCGTCGGAGCCGCATCCGTCGGTCTCCTCGTTGACGGAAACGGAGCTTCCGCTACCTTCGATTCCCGCCTTCCGCTTAGAAATATATATAGGGGGTTCGAAACGCCCCCCTTTCCGTCCGTCGTCATCGATGCTGGGTGCATCCTCGTTTTGACGGACTCCGTCATCGTCTTCCGACGTGTTTTCGGGGTCGGAAACGGGCGTTTTCGCAGGGTTCCTCCTGCTATCCTTCCCCCATTCGTCGTTCCATCTTCCCGTGGACTTCAAACGGTCCGTCAAAGTGTTCCTCGGCATGCCGACGATGTACGCGATCGTCTTCCACGGAAGCCCCGTCTCGTCCTTCATGCGCGTCGCGATGTCAAGCACGTTCTCGGACGGGTCGTCCGACTCCTCCTCGGATTCCTCCTTGACCTTCATCACGCCGTAGTAGCGTTCTATCGCCGGAAGCAGGTCGATCGATGCCGTTCCGCCGATGTATCTGTTGAAGTCCTCCCAGTCGAAGCCGTCTCCGACATGGAATGTGGCGGAAGCCTCGTGGTCGTAGCAGTACTCCCCGGGCCTGATGGCCTCCTTCGTCTTCGTCCACTCGGTTATGGGGACCTTCACCAGTACAGGCTTGGTCCAGTTGTAGTTCTTCGCGAATATGAACGCCTTCGGCGAATCCGACAGATTGGCCTTCTTGATGTACTTGGCATTCCAGCCGAGGTCCTTCTTCCACTCGGCGGTAAGGTTCCCGGGGTACTTCGGGTCGTTTATCCAGTTGCGGAATGCAGGTCCGATGGACTGCTTGCTGGGGCATAGGAACCATACCGCCAGACGGAACTTGCGTATCGTCCCTAGGAACTCCTTCATCATCGCCGATGAGTTGCTGGAGTTCCCGTCTCCGGCTATGAAGTTCTGAGCCTCGTCCAGAATCAGCAGGATCGTCACGTCCTTGCCGTTGTCCCGCAGTATCTCGTAGATCTTCCAGAAGGTGTCCCTCATGGTCTCTACGTGGTAGACGCCGTTGGGGCATTCCACGACGAGCTTCCCGTTGCCCAGCTTGTGGAAGAAGATGATGTTCGTGAGGACGAACACCTTCCCCACGGCGGGATACATGCCCTTGACCAGCTGCTCGGAAACGGCGATGGCCGTATGGGTCTTACCTCCGCCGCGGAATCCGGATGTCAGCCATACGGCTCCGGGGAAGAGCATGTCGCCGTAGATCCCCTCGGCCTGCGACCTGCCCATCGTAATCCCCCCAGATCGACGAGCTGGATGTCATCGTCCTCTTTCGCCAGCTCCAGCGGGGCCTTGTCTATCAGGCCCACGGTGCGCATTATCTGCTCGTAGACCATGATGTAGTGGCGGTAGACCCTACCGGAAACCCTCAGGTTGTCATCGTCGTCGGGTAGAGGCTCCATCCGCTGCAGCGCCTCGTACTCCTCGAACTTCCATAGCATCTGATCGGGACAGCATGGAGAAAGGCATAGCTCGAATGTGCGGAGGTAGGATACGCAGTAGTCGCCCAGCGAATACCTCTGGACCATCGTGCGCCATGCGGAGTTCAGGTCCGTGGTCAGGTCCTTGTAGAGCGACGTCTGGGTGGTCATGCGCAAGCCTCCATCAGGAACCAGTCCATGTCGTCCAGATAGAATCCGTCCAGATCGCGGCGGACGCGGTCGTGGACGGGTCCGGTGACCCAGTCCCTCATCCTTTCAGGCTCATGGTCCTCGGATTCTCCGGGGGCCTCGGACTTCCAGTACTCCTCGGATGTCGGGTCCTCGGAATCGCTCTCCTCCTTGGCCTCCTCCTTGGCTTCGGCCTCCATCTTCCCGAAGGCTTCCTCGGCCTCCTTGTAGATCGGTAGCTTCGTTATGTCGAACGGCTCTTCCTCGTGCTCGGCCTCGTCCTGACGCTCCATCGCCCTGTTGGGGTCCATCTCGTCGTCCTTGGCCTTCTTCCAAGCCTCGTACTCCTTGGCGAACTTCTCCTTGGCCTCGTTGTACTCCTTGATGGACATCTCCATCTGCTCGGCGTCCTGCTCGGCCTTGAGCTTGTCATCGTCCAGAAGCTCCCTCAGCATCTCGTAGTCGATGCGCTCGTTCTTCCCGGAGGTGGCCGCCATCCACATGGTCTCGGAGATCGTGCTCTTCTCGCGGACCTCCTTCACGTGCTTGTCCACGCCCTTCAGGCGTGCGTACATCTCGTTCTTGGCCCTGCGGACGCTCAGGTCCCTAAGCGCGGTTCCGCGCTTGATGACCTCTCTGAGCTGGAGCAGGTCCTTCTGCTTTTCAGGCTCGTTGACCAGCGGTCTTCTCGACCATATCATGCTGGGGCGGTGGTTCACCACGTAGCTGCAGAACTCGACGTCGCGTATCTTGGACATCTCCTCCTTGAGCTGACGGTTGAGTTCGTCCTCCAGCGCATCCCACCACCACGTGGCGGATTTTATGAAGGTGTACTCGTCGCCGTAGGTGATGGCCTCGGCGGTGTTGGAATCGGGACGGGTTATCATCACCGACTGCTCGAACGGCTGGTTCTCAAACATTCTGAGCAGCCTCCGATTCCTGGGCCTCCTTCGTGGCCCTCTTCATCTCCTTGGACTTCTTCTTGCGGTCCACCAGCTCCTCCATCTGGACGCCCAGCTCGTCCATGAAGATGGAGCTGGGGTCCTTCGACGCAAGGGCGTTGAGGACCATCGCACCGCCCTTGACCTGAGCGGTCTGGAGGGCGGTGTGAAGCTCGGCGTTGGCCACCTGAAGCTCCGCGTACTGGGTGAACATAGATTCGTACTCGTTGGAGCGAACGAGGAAATCGTACGGGGAATCGGTACAGTTGGGGGACGGGATGTACTTCCTTCCCTGAACATGGAACTTGAACTTCCACTTCTGCACCTCGAAGTCGTTGATCTCCATCCCCGCAAGGTCTATCGTATCCGCCTCAAGCTTGAGGAAGACAGACTTCAGGACCACGTGGCGGGTCCTCGATACGGCTGAAAGCTGGAGGGGGTTGTCGATGCCGAAGAAGACTGTCTTGCAGATCTCCTTGAAGCCCTGAGGCTGCCAGCAGAGCCTCCCCTCCTTGTTGTAATAGCGGACGATCGGCTCGATGTCCTGCCTCATCTCAACGATCTGATGGACGCCCACGTAGATGACGTCCTGAGGGTTCATGATGTAGCCCACGAGGTATCCGGACCAGAAGGCCAGCAGCATGAGGATCATCCAGAGCTGGTAGAACACGTCGGGCGTCGTTCCGGGCCATATCATGTCACCGATGTACGGACCGAGGGTCAGCAGGAGGACGATGTAGGACAGAGGCTCGTTGAAGGCCACCATGGCATGCGTCCTGTTGCGGAACGATGCTCCGACTATATGGCCCACGAAGACCAGCAGAACGGCCGGGAAACCCATCACGACCGAGTCAAGAACGCTCATACCAGCACCCCCATGACGGTAAGGACCGTCGTGAACAGGAGGATGCCGCTGGCGATGTAGCGTCTGAGTACGGCCGTGACGAACAGGGCGATTATCTGGCCTGCAAGGAGGACGGTCTCCCAGTTCTCGGTCACGTATTCGAATGCGGCGTCCACGGACTGGCCCTTGGCTATCCAGATCATCAGGAGAAGCCCTCCCACCGCCGCGCCCACGTAAAGGCCGGTCAGCTTGGACATTGCGCCGCCTCCATCATTCCGCATCCGGGGAACCCGGGTCCGTCACCGCGTATAGCCGTCATTCGATTCTTCCTCCCGGCCATCGAGCGGTCGGGCGATGGTGAGTGATTCGCGAAATAGCATTTAACCGAGCGATTTTCGATGGGATGCGGTCAGAAGGAACGGAGGTGTCATGCGCTGCACGAGTGCAAGGGAACCAAGAAAACGCAACCCCTTAAATACGGAGTCCAGAAGGCCGCATTCCGAGGCTGGAAGGAATCGGGAATCGGTGCGGTCCAGCATCAACTTTGAACTTTGCATCCGAATGCAAAGTTGTGCAAAGCTGCACATCCCGAGGTCACGAGAAGACGAGGCGGACTGCGATTCCCGATCAGAGGGCATCGGAGGTCAAGGAGAATCGTGCTCCGCATGATTTGCAGGCATACGTCGAATAACGAATTCGTCAATCGACGTCAGAAATCGATGCCGGAAGGCCATGCAGAAACGGAAGCGGAGAAGTAAGGGGTTTCCCGGCTTGCGCTGGTAAGAGGCGATCAGCCGATTACAGCCCTGAACACGAATACGATGACGATCAGGGCGACGATGATGATCATCAGGACCTTGAGGATGTCCTTCATATCGAGTTCCTTGTCCTCGGATTCCTTGTCGGGGTCGGCATGGGTGGCGATCACGTTGATGATGAAGCTCTCCTCCACCGGCTCCCTGTCGCCGTCGGTGACGATCAGGGTCACGTTGAAGCAGCCGTTGACGGCCGCCGTTCCGACGATGTGTCCGTCATCGGAGATGGAAAGCCACGAGGGGGATTTGCCGTAGTCGATAGCGACCTTCGCGCCTGCAGGGTCCACCGTCACGGGGATGTCCAGCTTGTCTCCGACCCTGACGTACTGCGTCTGGATGCTCTTGACGATGATCGAGTCGTACTTGACCTCGCCGTCTCCGGTGACCTTGGTTCCGTCGATGGTTCCGGTGCGTCCGACCTGAACCTTGGAGCCTGCATCGTTGGCCATTGCGGTCTCGATGACTCCCTGAACCTTCACGGTCCCTGCGTTCCTGATGGTTCCCTCTCCGAGGATCTTGCCCTCCGCCTCGACCGTGAGGATGGAGGAGGCGGGAACCACGAGGGATGCGCCGTTCAGATTCAGTTCGCCATCGACTTTCGCGATTCCGGTGACGGTGATGGTTCCGTCGGAGGATTCCTCGAAGTCTCCGCTGATGACGACGGAGCCTCTTGCGAAGGCAAGGCCCTTCTCTCCTGCGGTCACATCGACGAACTCGACGCCGTTGGCCATGTTGGTGTCGAACCAGACCCTCCCATCGACGGAGCCTCCGGCGGGGACCTTCATGAGCCTGTTGACTGCGACGGTCTTTCCGGCATCCACGGTTCCGGTGATCTCGGCCTCCTCGACCTTGATGACGATGATTCCAGCGGTCTTCTCGCCGGTCTCATCGATGGCCGTGTTGGTGATCAGATCGAATCCGTTGGCAAGCCTGATGCCGAGCATCTTCTCGGCCCCGTCCACGGCCGCACCGTGGAAGCGGACCTCGGTTTCTCCGGAGGAGATGATCTCGGCGTCGAAGGACTGGGCGTAGGTCCTGATGGTTCCGTCGGCGTTGGGTGCGCATCCGAAGACGACTGCGGCATCGGTGAACCTGTTGCCGCTCATCGTGAGCTTCTTGATGGACCCGGATGCCTCGGACGCGATGTCATCGGCAACATCGTCGGTAAGGCCTGCACCGCCGCGCTGGGCGATGGCGATGTCGGCGGAGAACTCGGAATCCACGATCTCGATCTTCGCGTTGTCCACTCCGATGATGTTGATGTCCAATGCGGAGCCGAAAACGGACTTCTCGACGAGAAGCGACTTGACGTTGGTAAGGCTGAGTCCGAAGGAGCCGTAGCCCTTGATGTCGCAGGATTTGACGATGAGTTCGACGGGGCGAACGTCGTTGGCCGGATTCTTTCCGGAGATCGCGGATGCTACGGTTCCGTCGCCTTCCATCACGAGGTTCCTCAGGACCACCTTGTAGCGTCCCTCCTCGGAACCGCTGGCATCCAGCTCGAAGGAGCCGGCGAACCTGTGGCCGTTTCCGTCGATGATGATGTCCTTGTCGATGAGGACGGCATCGGTTCCCTTGACATCGTTCAGGATGCCTACGGTGGACTCCTTCTTCGCATCGGCGACTGCCGCTGCAAGGGTAGCGTAGTAGGTGCTGTCGATGACTGCCTCGGCGGAGTTCCTGACGATCTCGGGTGCGTCGCCGACGAAGGTTGCCTTGTTGAAAACAAGAGTCTTGTCAACATCGATTATATTGCCGTCGAAGGTCCCCCCGTTGATGGTCAGCTTCGATACGATGGGGGCATCGCCACCGTTGTAGTTGTAGACATCCCCGGTGAATGTTCCTCCGTTGATGGTGAGGGTTCCGAGGTCGTGGGTTGCACCGCATCCGTGGTTGTACACAACATAGCAGTCATCTCCGGTGAATGTTCCTCCGGTGATGGAGCAAACATTGTGGTTCTGGACTACACATCCGAGTTTAACTACTTCCTTTCCATTTTCCTCTACGGTCTCGACGTGATCATTGAAGAACGTTCCGTCCGTGATGATGAGCTTTCCCCCATCGTCGTTCTTTATGGTGTTGAGTCCTCCGCTGAACGATCCTCCATTGATGGTCAGCATCGGCTCGGCATGGTTCTTGCTCTCCACGTGTCCATTCCTCTCGTTGCTGTCCGAATATTTGTAGTAGCCGTTGACGACCGCACTTGAGTAATGACCGTTCAGAGCGAATGTTCCTCCATCGATCGTCATCATACCATGGTTGAGTACGATGTAGTAGGAATTCCCATTGGGATGTTTGGAATCCGTACCGGCTTCCTTGGAGCGGTCGAATGTTCCGCTCAGGATACTGACGGTTCCGTTGTTGAACAGAGCAGCCTTCCCATGGGTTATGTTATCGACGGTTCCGTTCTCGCCGGAGTCCTTAATCGTAAGCTCGGCTCCGAAAAGGACCGTAATCGTATCGGATGATACGTTGGTCAGCTTGTGGCCGTTGAGGTCGATGGTTATCTTCTTTTCCGCAGGGATGGTGACATCCTCGGTCACATCGCCTGCCAGCTTGAGCACGGCTCCCTCTCCGGCCGCGCTGATCGCGTCCTTCAGGGTGGGGTACCCTTTCTCATTCACGGAGACCACGTTCTCGGCGACGCCTTCCTCCGCATCGGTACTGGGCATGCAGACCAGTACCGCAGAGCAGACCAGCATCGCGATTGCGATCATCGCGAAATTGTTCTTCAGTTCCATTCTACCACCTAGGTTGGTGCGCCATACCATCGGCATGGCATGGGGTAGAGTGCGCCGAGCCTTGTTAAATCGGGGATAAACCGATTTTCAGTGCAATCCATCAAACCATGATTCCCTGCAAACACAAGGAACCGAAAACTCTTATAAAGGAAACATAGTCGGAAAACCATCTGGCCATCGCACAACCATTAAATAGCGTCCGGGTGAGAATCTACCGTCGATAACCATGATGGAGAAGATCGACATCAAGAAGGCCCAGACGATAGCGAAGAAGAAGGGACTCGTCCCCGGAAAGATCAAGGGAACGAAGGCCATCCAGTTCACCAAGGGCGGCAACGCCAAGCTGGAAAGCATCACATGGGAAGAGTTCGAGCAGATCCTCAACGAGAAGGGGCTGGCGGTCTACGAGTCGGCCGGCTTCATGAGGCTCATGAAGGCTTGAACGCGTCAACGCCGTCGCCGCTCGTCTTGGCATCCATCCCGCAAGAGTTGGATTCCATCCGAGTCGGCGACGGCCCTTCTGTTAACCGCGCGTATTATTACACGCGCGTGCATATACCTACGTGGTCGCGGCCGGAGCACCGCTGCATCTCATTCCTCAATTCCGGCCCCGAACCTCTACTGTTTTTCGGGACCTCGGACGCGACCTAGAATCCCCGCTAGCGTGGTTTCCTTTGGATTTGACGAACGAACGGGCATATTCCCGATACGGAGTTCATACCTACATTCTGTCGGGGTTTTAGCGATACATTCCGCCGATTCATCAACAAGGAATCGTGTATAATTCATGCTAAAGCATGAATTAAAACGAGATTTAGGATTGCACAACATGCGATGATGATCATCGAATCAACAATATGTGCGGAAATGAAGAGAAATGGTCCAAAAACCACCGTTTAACCATCATGCGGTGGAATCAGAATGATGCATTCCCACCACATCGGGAAAGTTCCAAAAAAAAGCGTCGTGCCGATGGTTGCTCCCCATCGGACACTACTGTGTTTTCCAACTGGTTCAGCAATATGCGAACGAACCGGTTCTATAAATCCAATCGTGAATGAAATCCACCATGTACGGATACATCCGCGTCATGTACAGGTCCCGTTCCTCGTCCAATAGATTGTAGACGCCTTTGTCAACGAACAGATCTATAGCATCGTTCAACGAGATTCCATACGTGTTGGCATACTCCATGGTAATGTTCGCTTTCATGATTTGATATTCCCGTTCTGGGAACTTGACGAATTCAACCACGGAAGTTCATCTCCTGAAGGTACATTTCCATGATGGCATCAGGACCCAATCTGCACAAAGACTCATCTAGCCTTATTCTCCGGAATGTATCGGAGCGCATGAATTGAGTCAAAGCGTCGTTCTGTGAGATTCCGAATCTTTCGACCAACATCAATGATATATCTGCTGCAATGTCACCGGGGTCTGGTTCGAATACTACCATGTGATCGCTTGCCTCCACGCTATCGATGAATTCAACGAATCTTAAACTTTCGCTATTCCCAAACGCAATCTGCAAGCCAATCTTCTTCGGATTTAATTTGTAAATCATTTCCATTTTGATGTCGTCTGGAAGTTCCGACATGGGAATGCCCATATTTTCGGCCAACTTCTGGTAATCACTAATGATTTTACCAGTATTGCCATCCATTATGTCGCCGATGATTATGTCGTACGGGTTGACCCCGCCGTTCTCATAAATCTGCAAAATCATGTTCAACCATTCAAGGGGGCTGTCCAATTCTATCATTTGAATATCTGGATCACGTCTGGCGTCACCTGCATGAAAGATGTATGAATTGACATATCCTCCACGCTTATGGGACCAAACATCAGATAAACCGTGGCTGAAACTGAAATAAGCCGATTTACCGAAATCTGATTCTCTACGTGCTAATGAAAATTTGAACTTTTTCGGCCTGACATTCTTCGGTCCACCATGGAATATCGGAATATCATCCAGTTCATGCCTGAATCTACCACGATAATTCCTTGATAGCCATTTCATTTAAATCGGATTACTTATCGTCATTCGGCTATTTCTATCCGGTTATAGCAAAAATGAAGGAAAAAGGGGGCTATCGACCCCATATGGTTTTAAGCGGAATCCTGCTCGAACCAGCGATCGAGCGGGGTTATCTTCATGTCGCAGGAAATGGCGTCCTTGACCTGCTCGTATCCGTATCCGGACATCTTCTTCTGCATGAACTGGAACGATTCGATCATGCCCATCTTCTGCTCCTCGCGGAGGTCCTTGATGCTGGTTGCCAGCCAGAAGACGGCGACGTTCATGAGTTCGGTCTTGGTGTATCCGGGGGTGACGATGGAGATCTGATCGAGGATGGCCCTAGACCTCTCGGACATCGGATACGTGCGCTGGGTTAGACCCGTGTTGGTGTTGGAACGAGTCATCCCTCATCCACCTCCGAGAAATCCTCTATCGCGGCCACCGACTGGGGGCGTCCCATCGATGCCAGCATCTCCCTGAACCTCCTCTCCGATTCGCTCATCGCCCGTCACCATCCCTGCAAGACGATAAACACGGAACTCAGGTCCGGATTCGTAGTTGACGATGCCTTTCGAATTCAGTCTGTTCAATGCCCCCACGAGCTGCTGGCGGGTTGCGCGGGGGAAAACGGCCCTCATCTCGGAAACCATGTGTCCGGAGCCGTCCTTCATGTATGAAACGATCGAGCTGTCCAGCTTTCTGTTGCGTGACGAAAGGCCGCGGCTGGCCCTTCTCGGTTCTTGGCTTACATCTGTCAAGTTCAGGTCGCTGTTGCATGTAGCGGAAATCATCGTGACCCAGTCCGGGGCGGCGGCGCGGACAGTAGGGGACGCCACCATCCCCGGAGTAAGTGATTTTTCCCGACCGTATTAATACAGTCGGGAAGATGGAACTGGCTGGCAATCAGAGGTCACGTCCCGTGGACTCCCTCGCGACGGAATTGTTCCAGCAAATCTTCGCTTCGTCCTCGGTGTTTCCAAGTGCAAGTATCCCCCTGCAATCCATGCAGGTGACCCCGAAGAGGCTGTGGGACGATTCCACCGCGTAGCATGTCGGGGCCTTGCGGCAATGGGGACAGAGGGTCAGGCGTATCGATGTCATGAGGGGACCCCCGATGCGGCATCGGCCATATGAAGGGAACCGTTCATTCGGCGCACCCCCTGCCGATCACCTTGGCCGTGGTGTACGGCGTGCGCTTCCTGAGGGTCGGATTCACTCCGGTAACGGTCGTCAGGACGACGTGCGCGCTGCTGACCGCTATGCCATCGCATCCCCCGCTGACCATCTCTCCTGATGACTTGCGGGCATCCTCCGGCGTGGCGCAGTCCTTGACCACCAGAAGCCCGTTGTCCAGATACATGGTAAGACGGTAGAACTCCCAGTCGGTCATAGGACCACCTCAACCGAGGACATGTCGGGCGCGAACTCCGCCTTCAGGTACGTCACGGATGTGAAGCGGCTCACGGATTCGAGCTTGGGAATGGTCAGCGTGTAGTTGCTGCATTCGACGCCCCCGTTCTCGTCCGGAGCTATCCTGATGCGCTTCATATCGCCCGACATCAGGACCCTGTAGCGGTCGGCCACGAACCAGTCCGAGCTGATCGTGTGCTCCGAGTCCCTGCGGACGGTAACGCCGGGGCGGAAGACCTGCATGTATGCCGGCAATGACGCTTCCGGGTGGACGGCGGTCCTCCTGAACTCGGCCAGCTTCCTGCTCAGCGCGTCGATCAGACGCTCCTTCCCCTCCATCTCCTCCGCCTTGCTCTTCAACGCGGAATCCCTCTCCTCCAATGCAACGGCAAGGGACTTCCGCGATTCCTCCAGCTTCGCTTCCAGCTCCTTCTTCTCCGATTCGCCGGCCGAAGCCATGTCGGAGATCGTCCTGCCAAGCTCCGAAACCTGCTCCTCCATGCTCTTCCTGACGCCCTCCATCTCGGCGACCTTGGCTTCGGATTCCGTCAATGCCTTCCTCAGCACCTCGACCTCTTCCCTGTTGGGTTTGACGGACTTCTGGGCCAGCTTCTCCCTGAGCTTCGCTATGTCCGCATCCTTCTGGCGTATGGTGGCGTTGGCGTTGTCCAGCTTCTGCTTGTACATCGCGGCGACATTGTTCATCTCGCAGTTCATCTGCAAAAGCATCCCGCTCTTGGTCAGCGTCTCGCATAGCTCGGGGGAACACTTCATGAGGGCGTTGGCCAGCTCTATCGACGGCTTCCCGCCCTTCATGAAGATCCTCTTCAGGAACTCGAAGCGGTCGGGAACCGACATCTCCAGAAAGAACTCCGCTCCGACCTTCTCTATCGGTATGGCGAAGTAGCAGTTCGATTCGATGCGCTTGTCCTTCAGGCGGACGAAGTAGGTCTCCCCGGGCTGGATGCTGACATCTGACTGGCGGTCCACGTAGACCGTGACGCCCGAGTACGTGCTCTTCACGGAGCCGCTGCTGTCGCGGACGAAGGTGAGCGGGACGGCCGATGCCAGAGAAACGACGGCGGGATCCCTCCTGTCGAATTCGACCTTGGGGCTTTCGGCCTTCGAGGTCATGCCGCCGCCTCCGCCGCATCCTCGGATGTGATGGAAACGATGAACGCATCATCGAGGATCGTCACCCTGTCGGCGACCCTGCGCATCTGGACGGCCAGCGAACGCTCGTAGGACATGATCTCGATCCTCTTTCCCAGAGCGCGGACGTACTCGATGGCCGGGATGAAGTCCCTGTCGCCCGAGATGATGACCGCCGTATCGTAGGAATCGTCCACGGCTCCGGCCATGAGCCGTGCGGCCAAGGCGACATCCACCTCCTTCTGATGCTCGGTATCGAAGATTTCCCTCAAATCCAGCCCCCAGCCGCTGTGCATCAACACATCGTGGAACGGCTTGGTGGTATCCCGCTCTGCCGTGTATATGCGCCCGTCGAAGGCGGTGGCCTCCACCAGATGGCGTCCTGAAACGGCGACGTTCTTCAGCTCCGCGTAGTCGATGAGGAATCCGCGCCTGCGGACCTCTTCGAGAACGTTGCGGACATCCAAGAACACGGAAACACGCTCCATATGCGTCCTTCCGGCTATCGCCAGCTCGGCCTTCAGGGACTCGTTCTCCTCGCGGAGCCTCACGATCTCCTCGGATTCCCCTCCGTCCAGAAACGTTCCGACGATCTCCCTCAGCGCGGCCGCTCTGGACGAGAACCTTCCGCTCCTGACCATCTCATCTATGGCTTGGGACTGGGCGGAGGTTATGCCGCTCGAAAGGATGCTGGTGCTCTGGTCCATGCTCGGTCCTCCGACGGCGCGTCGGAATCTGGCAATGTGATCCTGATGTCCACATCGTCGCCCTCCTTCAGATCCATCTTCGCCAAGTACTGTCCGGGAACCGTCACATAATAAGACGATCCGTTCTTGCGGATGGTACCGGGGAACTGTATCCTCGTGCGCAAGCACTCACCTCCGTTGATCTCGGCGTTATCCGCCGATTTCTCGCTTCTTTCGTTCTTCATCTGTGTGCCTCCCATTTTGGGATATGTGGTGTTCAGACCCGATGGGTCAGACGAAGAACGTACATCCTAATATTTAACGAATACCAAAATTCAACTTTAGTTGAATAGTATTGAATCGTTCAAAGATTCAACAAACTGGGATTTTTATACGTTCCTAAAGATAGTCAAAAGCCCTGCCAGATTGCTGTGTGAATGTGGTGTTCGTCGAATCTGGCGGGGTTCCGGTCAGCAGAGGACCTTATCGACCCAAGGGCATCTGTCGCCTATGCTGAAGAACGCCACCGGGTCGGATTCCACCGACAGCACGGAGCCGTCGCACATGGAAAGGGAAAGACAATGCTCCGAAAGTGTAAGGCCCATGACGGAATCCATGCGATACGAGCGATCGCCGCAATGGATCCTGTTACCGACTATTGCCGCTTTCTGCATGATTGTACAGTTTGGTGCGGTTTTATAAATGTTTTCCTATAAAGGACAATTTATCACAAAAAGGAAAAGACGGAAGCAACGAAGATAATGGGGTCCCCGTGCGGAACACGGGGTCTTGCCGGCTCGACACGGCAAGATAGGTTAGGACCATTGGATTGCTTCCGGAAGGCTATTGCCTCCGGACTCTATTTAAGAACCGTGGCGATTGACCGCGCGGCCATTCAATTAGGGACGACCGCGCGGAATGACAAACATCGTCCCGATTTACAATCGGGCATCGGAGTATTTAAGGATTCTATCAAAATTGTGATTCGTGGCCGGACAGCGTCCCATCCTCGTGATGCCGGCCACTGCGATCCGCGATTGGACAAGAAGGTGCTGCGCACGCACGACAGGTGGTCCAATGCGCAGCGTGTGTCCATGGACACGGACCGAATCCTCAGTTCCCGAGGACTCTATTTAAGCACCATGACGATGGGCCTGCTGGACTTCCCGCTCGTCACTTGTTCCTCCTCTCATGGTAGATCGTGTAGACGAAAACCCCGAACGTCAATACCGTCATGAACACGGTCAGCATGACCATCAGATACATCGGACCACCTCCACTTCCCAGAAAGGATGCGACCTCGGCGACTCACCGGCGACCCAGCAGACATCGCGGTTCTCCCCGAACGTCGGTTCCAGATCGACCTTCACCGCCTTCAGATTCGACCTGCTCACCGATTGGTCCGACGCATACCGCGATTTGGCCGACTCCTCGGAGAAGAGCTTCGCATCGAAGTAGAACACCGAATCCCCCTCGCTGCTGTACATGATGGGATTCGCAGTGCTGATCGGCTTCCACCCCACGGTCAGAGCGGAACCCGGGGTGAAGAAGTCGGAACCCGGCGGGATGCCGCGCGTCCACATCCCGTCGTCGTTGACGAATCCCACGGAATCGGTTCTGGTCCTTCCCAGACGGTACAGCTTCGCGCTGAATCCGCAGCGTTTCTCCTGAAGCAGATTGAACGCCCGAACCCTAGCGTCCCTTATCAGGTCGCATTCGGCCAGCGCATGGGTCCCGTCGGGGAATTCCACGAAGTAAGGCATCGGTCTTCGCCTCCGGAGGACATCTCGTCCCTCCAAGCCAGCATGGCTTCGAAGGGCGTATCTCCGATCTTCGAGGACGCCTTGCACTTCGGACAGATGAAGCAGTACCCCTTGCCGCTGGGAATCCTTTCGGTTCCGAGTACGGGGGAAACCCTGCACCTCCTGCATTCGACCATCGGCCAAGGGATTTCCTTCGGGTCCTCCGCCCACAATCCGGCCGCCTTGCGGAGATTCTGGGCCGATACGGTCCGATGGCATCTCGTGCAGGTCATCCTGCATCCCGATGCGACATCCAGAGTCATGC
>ERZ808262.126-NODE-126-length-57463-cov-9.874408_pt1 | contig 57463 bp, 44 predicted proteins | sample MGYA00520895_ERZ808262 | MGnify/ENA primary metagenome ERZ808262 (study PRJEB31516, sample SAMN03275588) | gut metagenome | biome: mammalia-associated habitat; material: feces | host: Papio cynocephalus | place: Kenya | collected 2012-08-02 ...
CATATTCAGCCGAGCGTCAGACGGTCAACGCCGCCCGCCGTCACTTCTCGTTCTGGCCGTGGCACATCTTGTACTTGCGGCCCGAACCGCACGGGCACTGGGCGTTCTTCGGCGTTCCCGGGAAGGTACGGCCATCCGCCCATGGGGAGTGCAATTCCGCGCTCTTCGGACGCTTGTTGGCCGGGACCTTGCCTTCGGCGTGGCTGATCGGCTGCATGCCGACGATGCCGGGCTCGTCCTTCTGCTCATCGGCGATCTCGTCGATGGTGGTCTTCTCCACCTCGTCATCGGTTTCCGGTTCCGCAGGAGCGGACTCGTCGGTGGCCGCGGCCTCGCCGTCGTCCAATCCCATCACGGCCTCGGCGGCATCCACCGCCTCATCCTCGTCGGATTCCGCTGTGGTGTCCTCGGTGGTGGCCACACGGTCGATGTCGATGTGGAACAGCAGCTGGATGGTCTCCTCCTTGATCGCCTCGATCATGGAGTTGTACATCTGGTAGCCTTCGCGCTGGTATTCGACCAGCGGATCGCGCTGGCCCATGCCACGCAGGCCGATGCCGTCCTTGAGGTAGTCCATCTCGTACAGGTGCTCGCGCCACTTGCGGTCGAGCACCGCCAGCACCACGCGGCGTTCCAACTGGCGCAGGCCGTCCTCGCCCAGCTTCTCCTCGATGTCGGAGTACTGGTCCTTGGCGTCGGAGACGATAAGCTCCTCAAGCGCCTTGACGGCCTTGTCGCCCTTGAGCTTGACGACGGCGTCCTTGGCGGCTTCCTGTTCGACCGCGATCGGGTACACGGTGGACAGCGCCTTGAACAGGCCTTCCCAATCCCAGTCCTTCGGCTTGTCGGAACCGTTGTTGGCGCCCTTGATGTAGCTCAACACGGTGTCGTCGATGAAGCGAAGGATGTCGTCGTGGATGTCTTCGCCCTTGAGCACCGCCTGGCGCTCCGCGTAGATGACGGTGCGCTGCTTGTTCATCACGTCATCGTACTTCAGCACGTTCTTACGGATTTCGAAGTTGCGGGATTCGACGGCCTTCTGGGCGGTGCGCACGCCCTTGGAGACGCTCTTGGATTCGATCGGCTCGCCCTCCGGCATGCCCTTGGCCATGACTCGCGCGACCAGCTGGGTGTTGAACAGACGCATCAGGTCGTCCTCGAGGCTCAGGTAGAAGCGGGATTCGCCCGGATCGCCCTGACGGCCGGAACGGCCACGCAGCTGGTTGTCGATTCGACGGGACTCGTGGCGTTCGGTGCCGAGCACGTACAGACCGCCGAGCTCGACGACCTCCTCGTGCTCGTCCTTGACCTGCTCCTTGATCTCGGCCAAGGTGCCAGGCCAGCGCTTCTCGTATTCCTCCGGGGTGTCGTCCGGCGAGTAGCCCTCGGACTTGAGCTTCGCGTCGGCGAGGAACTCGACGTTGCCGCCGAGCATGATGTCGGTACCACGGCCGGCCATGTTGGTGGCCACGGTGACCGCGCCCTTGCGTCCGGCGACGGCCACGACGGCGGCTTCCTTGTCGTGCTGCTTCGCGTTGAGCACCTGGTGGGGGATGTTGGCCACGTCGAGCAGCGACGACACCACTTCGGACGATTCGACGGAGGCGGTGCCCAGAAGCACCGGCTGGCCCTTCTTGTGGCGCTGGGCCACATCGCGCACGATGGCGGCGAGCTTTTCCTTCTTGGTGCGGAAGATCAGGTCGTCCTTGTCTTCGCGGATCATCGGCTTGTTGGTCGGAATCGGCAGCACGCCCAGCTTGTAGGTGCCCATGAATTCGGCGGCTTCGGTCTCTGCGGTACCGGTCATGCCCGACAGCTTGTCGTACATGCGGAAGTAGTTCTGCAACGTGATGGTGGCGAAGGTCTGGTTCTCGGCCTTGACCTCGACGCCTTCCTTCGCCTCGATGGCCTGGTGCAGTCCCTCGTTGTAGCGGCGGCCCGGCAGGATACGGCCGGTGTGCTCGTCGACGATGAGCACCTCGCCGCCGGTCACGACGTAGTCGCGGTCGCGCAGGAACAGTTCCTTGGCCTTGATGGCGTTGTTCAGGTAGCCGATCAGGGCGGTGTTGCTCGGTTCATAGAGGTTGTCGATGCCGAGATAGTCCTCCACCTTGGTGATGCCCGGATCGAGGATGCCGACGACCTTCTTCTTCTCGTCGACCTCGTAGTCCTCGTCGCGGTTGAGCTTCGTGACGAGACGGGCGAACTGCCGGTACCAACGGGTCACGTCGCCTTCGGCCGGGCCGGAGATGATCAACGGGGTACGCGCCTCGTCGATGAGGATGGAGTCGACCTCGTCGACGATGGCGAAGTGGTGCCCGCGCTGCACCAGATCGGACTTCTCCCACGCCATGTTGTCGCGCAGGTAGTCGAAACCGAATTCGTTGTTGGTGCCGTAGGTGATGTCGGCGTTGTACTGCTTGCGGCGCTCCGGCGGCTTCTGGTCGGTGATGATGCAGCCGGTGCTCATGCCGAGGAAACGGTAGACACGACCCATGAGCTCGGCCTGGTAGCTGGCCAGGTAGTCGTTGACGGTGACGACGTGGACGCCCTTGCCTTCGAGGGCGTTGAGGTACGCCGGCAGCGTGGCCACCAAGGTCTTGCCTTCACCGGTCTTCATCTCGGCGATGTTGCCCCAATGCAACGCGGCGCCACCCATGAGCTGCACGTCGAAGTGGCGCAGTCCGAGGGTACGCTTGGACGCCTCCCGCACGGTGGCGAAGGCTTCCGGCATGAGCTTGTCGAGGGACTCCCCGTTTTCGATGCGCTGCTTGAACTTGGCCGTCTGGCCCTTCAGCTCCTCGTCGTCGAGCGCGGCGATCTCATCCTCCAAGGCGTTGGTCGCCTTGGCGACGTTCTCGAGCTTCTTGAGCTGTCGCCCTTCGCCCATGCGCAGGGCTTTGTCAACGATATCTACCACAATCACTCCCTTTGTGTATGGTGCTTTCCCACCTGAGGATAGTAGACATATCGCATTTCCCGAAAAAAGCCGTCCATATTACGTAACTTCGTGCATATGCCAGGCCGGAGAACAGCAAAAGGGGCCCGCATGTCATCCATGCGGACCCCTTGGAGGAATCCTTGCGTCGGCCATCACATCATCCGACGCGCCTCATCCGATCACTTCGCGACGTTCTCCGGAGTGTCGATTTCGAAAACGCCATAGCTCCAGCCGTGACGGCGGTAGACGACGGACGGGCGTCCGGTCTCCTTGTTCACGAACAGGAAGAAATCGTGTCCAATCAGCTCCATCTCGTACAGCGCCTCGTCGATGGTCATCGGCTCGGCGATGTGCAGCTTGCGACGGATGACGATCGGGGTGTCGCCGACCTGGACCTCGACGGACTCGCCCGGCCCAAGCTCCGCGGCGACCGCATCGGCCGGGCTGTTGTTCGGCTCTTCGACGGGCTCCTCGACCTCCACTTCCGGCTCGACCGGGCCAAGGTCGACCGGAACCGGCTGGGTGTATCCACGACGGTGGTCCTTGCGACGGTCGCGGGTGCGGCGCAGACGCAGCGTCAGCTTGTCGAGCGCCAGATCGAGAGCGCTGAACTCGTCGGCGCTGGAGGCTTCGGCACGCACCACGGTGCTTCCCGCGATGACGGTGATCTCAACGCGCTTGGCGGTATCGGCCTGGCGCGGATTGCCCTCATGGGACAGCACGATCTGCACACGCTGCGCATCCGGCGCGATGGCGGTCACACGATTCATCTTGCTTTCGACAACGTCACGGAACCTTTGCTTGATCTGCGTATGACGTCCGGTAACGACGATTTCCATGTGGACCTCCCTAGAATCAAGCGGTGTTAGCCGCTATATACGGACCGAACAGCTGCTTCGTTGTTCGGTAGTCCTCATTGTAGCCGCGACATGAAGGATTTACCCGAAGTTCAGGCAAGAAAAAAGAAGTTTTTTTGACGCTTCCTTTTCGTCCCACCTTCTGTTAATATTGTGCTTTTGAGACCTCTTGATGACCGCGACCGATTCGTCGGTTGAGGAACTTCCGGGCTCCGCAGGGCACGATGGCGGATAACGTCCGCCCAGGGCAACCTGAGAGATAGCGCAGCAGAGAACAGACCGCCCGCCCGCAAGGGCAGGCAAGGGTGAAACGGCGGTGTAAGAGACCACCGGGCCACTGGCAACAGACGGTCGCATGGCAAGCCTCATCGGGAGCAAGGCCAAGCAGAAGACGTTCGAGGACTGCCCGTCCGATGTCTTCGGGTAGGCTGCTAGAGCCTGACGGCAACGTCAGGTCGAGATGGATGGTCATCCGTGCCGTTCGGCACGACAGAACCCGGGGTATAAGAGGTCTCATCTCCTTGGTTTTTGGTTTTCGACAAGCGTTCGCATCACACCTAAATACGGTCGCATGGCCCCGCGGAGCCGGCTGGCTCCGCCGTCAGAACAATTCCCGCGCGACCTCCCGCAAGACCTCAGGATTGTGGCCTTTCCGTCCGCCGGCGCTCCAGAAACGGCGTTTGCGCACCGCGGCATCAAGACCGGCGGTTCGCCGCGCGGTTCTGCGACCCAGTTCCCAAGCCGCCTCGGAGAACACGCCATCGGCTTCGGCCTCGTCGCAGACCATCTGGGCCAATCGTCGGTCGACCCCCTTGCGGACAAGCTCCATAACCGCTCCCCTGCGCCCCATCATCCGAGCCGCGCAATGACGCACCGCGGAATGGGCATAGGCTTCGTCATCGACCAGCTGAACGCGAATCAGACGCTCGATGACGTCTTCGACCGTTTCGGACGCATAGCCCTTGTCCAGCAGACGGCTTCTCAAGGCACCGGATGGTCGCGGAGCCGCGTCCAGCAACCGCAGCGCGGCTTCCCTGCAAGCGTCGATGTCATGGGAACGATCACGCGTTTCCTCTGATCCGCACACCACTCCGTTCGCGACACGCCCAGCGTGTCGCGCGTGTCGCGAACGCCGTGACGCACCCCGAACATGTTCGCCGTCAGCGAAAGGCATCCGTTCCCGTTTCGCGCCATCATCACCATCGACGGCACAAAACGGGCCTTCAGTCTCGGCTTTCGCCGGCTGAAGGCCACGCTCCTGAAGAAAACGCTCGGCTTCGATCACGACTCAGGCCTTGCCCGCGGTCTTGGCCGCCTTCGCGTCTTTGGAATCCGCCTTGGCGTCTCCTTCCGCGGCGGATTCGGACGATTCGGCGGAACCGTCTTCGGCGAACTGGTCGACGGGATCGATAAGACCGAATTCGGCCTTCACCTTGTTCTCGATCTCCTCGGTCAGCTCCGGATTGTCCTTGAGGAACTGGCGCACGTTCTCCCGTCCCTGGCCAAGCTGATCGCCATCGTAGGTGAACCATGAACCGGACTTCTTCACGACATTCGCCTGGAGCGCCATATCGAGCACGGATCCCTCCTTCGAAATGCCCTCTCCATAGAGCACGTCGAATTCGGCGGTTTTGAACGGCGGCGCCATCTTGTTCTTGACGACCTTCACCCTGGTGCGGTTGCCCACGGCCTCGTCGCCGTTCTTGATGGTCTGGATACGCCGGATGTCCATGCGCACCGACGCATAGAACTTCAGCGCCTTTCCTCCGGTGGTCGTTTCGGGGTTGCCGAAGAACACGCCGATCTTCTCGCGCAACTGGTTGATGAAGATGGCGGTGGTCCCCGCCTGGGCCAGTGCACCGGTCATCTTGCGCAACGCCTGGCTCATGAGCCTTGCCTGCAGGCCGACGTGGCTGTCACCCATCTCCCCTTCGATCTCAGCCTTCGGCACCAATGCCGCGACGGAATCGATGACGATGACGTCGAGCGCTCCGGAGCGAATCAGCATATCCGCGATTTCAAGCGCCTGCTCGCCATTGTCCGGCTGGGACACGATCAACGAATCGGTGTCGACGCCCAATTTGCGCGCATACACCGGATCCAACGCGTGTTCGGCGTCGATGAACGCCGCGACACCGCCGTTTTTCTGCGCGTTGGCCACCACATGCAACGCCAACGTGGTCTTGCCGGAGGATTCGGGACCGTAGATCTCCACGATGCGGCCCTTCGGCAGGCCGCCAATCCCCAGCGCCATGTCCAAGGCCAGGGAGCCGGTGGGAATGACCTCGACGTCCTGTTCCGGACGGTCGCCCAACCTCATGGCCGACCCCTTGCCGAAGCTTTTTTCGACCTGCGCCAGCGCCGTATCAAGCGCTGCCTTGCGGCGCGGATCGATGCCGTCCTCGGACTTGTGCTGTGCGGCGCCTTTCGCCGCGCTCGTCTGTGCCATGGCTTCTCCTTCAATAATCACGACGAATATGTGGCTTCACCATAAAAACCGGCGTCCCGCACGCGCAAGTCCGAACGGCCTTGGTGGTCGAAGGACGCGTATCGCGACACGCCGATATGCGGATACCCGGGAAATCGCACCTCCGGTTTTCCGAAAACGGCGACATGCTCCATCCGCGTTCGTCTGTCTGTGGACAACTATACCGCATCATACGAACATCTGTTCGAATCGACGTTTCGGAAACGCCGGGACCCATTGGGTCAGCGTATCGGCATCGGAGGCGCATTATGGTCCTTGCCCCACCGTTCGGCATCCGGAATGCCCATCTGGTCGCACAGCACGTTCCACACGACTCTGGGTTCCTCGCCCGCGTCCAATGCCTCGATCGCGGTCATGCCATCAAGACGGTCAAGCACCTGATCGTGCGCGAGCGCGCGCCCGTAGCCGCGTCCAAGCACTTCTTCGAGCAATTGCCAAAATTCACGTTCCTGCACGCGCTCCAGTGTACACAGCCCCGCGCGATCGCCATAGCGCCAAGCGCGAATCCCGCGACGCCGCGGCAAACGACGGCGGCGCGGATCCATCGAATGAATCCGCGCCGCCTATGGTCGACGTTCCGTTCAGCGTTCCATCGAGTCGAGGTAATCGGCCACCATGCGCAGCATCTGTGCGGTGGACAGTCCCAGCGCCTGGGAAATCGAAGTGAGCAGCTCGGAGCTTGCCTCTTTCTGCCCGCGCTCCACTTCGGAAAGATAACCCAAAGACACGCCGGCCTTCTCGCTGACCTCACGCAGCGTGCGCCGGTCGCGGGTGCGCAGATCGCGCAGAACATGGCCTATGGCCTCGCGCAACGAGACTTCCTTGACCTCCACGGACTGCTGGACGCTGGCCGCGGCGCGGCTTTGCGCGCGCTCGGCATCCTCCTCCTGCCACATCCGGCTCAACGCCGCCTGACGCTCGTCCTTGGCCTTCTTCGCCGCACGGGCACGCAGCACCTGCTGTTGGGCGAACATCACGGCGCGACGCTGGGCCGGTGTGAGCTCCCTCATGCGGGCGCTGCCCTGCCGTGCGACGGGAACCATAGGCTTGACTTCCATCTGCTCCTTGGCGAGTGTCGTCGTGTCCATTCCTCCAGCCCCTTTCACTGAATGAGTCGTCCACTTGGGTCAACACCAATCTTGAAAGATTATTCCTGAGAATCACCTGAGAGAACGCTCAGTTTTCGCAGAACGCATTGCACGGTGGCGTGCCTGACATCCTCCCGGCCGCCCGAAAGCCGCAACTCGTATGCGAGCGTGCGTCTCATGCCAAATCCCCCGAATCCGGCAGGCACGGAACAGGCGACATACACCAGTCCCGCGGGCTTGTCGCCGTCCGGTCCGGGGCCGGCCACGCCGGTGGTGGACAGGCCGATGACTCGGTCCCCGTCTTCGCTCTGCATGTACAGACGCGCGGTGTTCGCCGCCATCTGCCGGGCCACCTCGGGATGGACGGCGCCTTCGCGCTCCAGCAACGTGGAATCCACACCGAGCACGGACGCCTTGGCGCGTATATCATAGGTCACCGCCGAACCGAGAAACACCTTCGAGGCCCCCGGGATGCGGACGAAGGCATCGGCCAGAAGTCCCCCCGTCAGGGATTCCGCCGCCGCGATCTTGAAGTGATGCTTCTCACAATATGCGAGGACGGTCGCCGCCAGATCATCGCGTCGCGATTGATCGGAGACGACCGTCGAAGTCAGTTCCGCCATTACGCTACTTGGTCTCCCCGCCGGAACGCCGCGAATCGTCGGTGGACGCCTTCTTGCGGCCGCCGAAGGTGTTGACCAGATATTCGCCGCCCGAGTACAGGCACAGGATCAGCGCCAAATAAATCAGCGCGTAGGTGATGGTGTAGTAGACCGTCATCCACATCGGAGTGGATTGCAGGCTGCTGGATGCCAGACTCCACATCGGCAGCATGAGCATCGCCAGTCCGATGCACTGGCACAGGGTCTTGTATTTGCCGGCCTGGGACGCCGCGATGACCTTGCCGCCGGTATCGATCACGAAGAAACGCATGACGGTGATGCCGATCTCACGCAGCAGGAAGAGGGCGGTGACCACCCATCCGAGGATCGGGTTGCCGAATTCGTTGAATGCCGCGGCGACGATGAGGGTACCGCAGGTGAGCAGCTTGTCGGCGATGGGATCCATCAGCTTGCCCAGTTCGGTGACCTGGTTGTATTTGCGGGCCATCCATCCATCGAGTTTATCGGTGCATGCGGCGATGATGAAGATGATCGCGGCCACCCAACGCATGGTCACGTTGTTCAGTCCCCATGCTCCGGCCTTGACGTACAGTGCCAGAAACACGACAACCAGGATGATGCGGGAGAAGGTGACGATGTTCGGCGGTGAATTCCACCCATCGAGCAGTGATGATTTGCGTTCTTGCTTTTCCATACCGTCCACGTTACCCCAATACTTCTACCTACCGCCACACGATGTTTGCGCGTCATTCACCTCGTCTCCGCGTCATCCGATGCGGAGGCGCCCGCGGTGAGCGATGTGGTCTCCCCCTTGATGAAGGCGAGCACCTGCGGCAGGTCGGCGGGCTGCACCAGCACCTCTCGCGCCTTGGAACCTTCGGACGGGCCGACCACGCCACGGGATTCGAGCAGGTCCATGAGCCTTCCGGCCTTGGCGAATCCGACACGCAGTTTGCGCTGCAGCATCGAAGTGGAGCCGAATTGCGTGGATACCACGAGCTCGGCGGCCTGCAGCAGCACATCCATGTCGTTGCCGATGTCCTCGTCGGGCTCGATGGCCTTTTTCTCGGCCTCCTTGGCCATTTCCTCGATGTCCTCACGGTAATGCGGCTTGCGCTGGGTGCGCACGAATTCGACGGCGCGGCGGATCTCCGACTCATCCACCCATGCGCCCTGCACGCGGATCGGCTTGGCCTGCCCCATGGGCAGGAACAACGCGTCGCCTTGACCGATCAGCGTTTCGGCGCCGGTGGCGTCGAGGATGACGCGCGAATCCGTGGCGGAGGAAGTGGCGAAGGCGAGCCGTGACGGGATGTTCGCCTTGATCAGACCGGTCACCACGTCGACCGACGGCCTCTGGGTGGCGAGCACCAGATGGACGCCCGCAGCTCGCGCCAGCTGCGTGATGCGCTGGATGGAGCTTTCCACATCGTTTTTGGCGACCATCATCAGGTCGGCCATCTCGTCGACGACCACGAGGATGTACGGGTAGGGCGCCACCTTGCGTTTCGATCCGGCCGGCGCATGGACCTTGCCGGCGCGCACCGCGGCGTTGAAGTCCTTGATGTGCCGGAATCCGAAGAATTCGAGGTCGCTGTATCGGGCGTCCATCTCCTTGACCACCCATTCGAGCGCCTGGGCGGCCTTCTTCGGGTCGGTGATGATCGGTGTGAGCAGGTGTGGAATACCCGCGTACGCGGACAGTTCGACGCGTTTCGGATCGACCATGATCATGCGCACCTGGTCGGGCGTGGCCCGCATGATGATCGAGGTGAGCATGGAGTTGATGAAACTCGATTTGCCGGAGCCGGTGGCGCCGGCCACGAGCAGATGCGGCATTTTGGTGAGGTCGGCCGTCACGAAATGGCCTTCCACGTCCTTGCCCACGCCGGTGAGCATCGGATTCGGATCGCTGACGGCCTTGTCGGACCGAAGCACGTCGCCGAGCACGACGGTCTCGCGGTCGGCGTTCGGGATCTCGATGCCGATCGCGGACTTGCCTTCGATCACCGACAGGATGCGCACGTCGGAGCTGGCCACCGCATAGGCGATGTTCTTCTGGAGGTTGGTGACCTTCTCGACCTTCACGCCCGGTCCAAGCTCCACCTCGTACATGGTGACGGAAGGTCCACGCAGGAATCCGATCACCTTGGCGTCCACCTTGAATTGCTGGAAGGTGCCGGTCAGGGCCCGGATCACACGATCGTTCTCCGGCGTGTGCGCGGCATGGGGCGCGCCCTTCTTCAGCATGCCGAGATCGGGAAGATGGTACGGTCCATCGACGACGGGAACGGTTTCGGACGATTCGCCCGCGTCCGGATCGTCGACGACCTCGCCCGTGGCGGCATCGACCATGACCTCGTCGCCGTTGGACGTGCCGTCCGCGTCGATGACCGACCACGGGTCGGCCGGGGCCGCGCCGACCGGCTTGATTTCATCGGACGGCGTGGAAGCCGGCATCGTGCCGCTTGGCGTGCCGATCGGTTCCGATGCGAAGGAGCGCGCCGGCTGCGGCATCGGAACCGTGCCGTCGGATGCGTCCGAATCATAGTCGAATGAGGAGATGCTGCGCGGCGTATGACCGTATGATCCATCGACCATGGTCTCCGCGGCCTGCCCATGGCGTTCGGCCGCGGTGGTGTACGCCTCGTCGCCGGCGTAATGGTCGAGCCGTCCTTGTTCCTCATGCCGTTCCCTGCGTGAGGCGAACCATTGCGACACGCGTCCGAACAGTCCCGGGGCACGACCGCCTGCCTGCTCGTCTTCGCCGACGTCATGGGTGGGAACGCCGTCCGCGAACGCGATGGTATCGTCTCCGACGCGCGTCTCGTCGGGGAATCGTCCGCGATCGGCGCCATCGTCATCGGAGCCGAAACCGAACCATGCCACGGCCGCCCGCACCTTGTCCGGGATTTCGACGACGGAAGTGCCGGTGATCAACAACAGGGAGAACAGAATCACCACGACGAATATGACGATGGCGAACGCCTTGGAAAGCCCCCATGCGAGCGGGCAGCCGAGCACATATCCGAGCAATCCTCCGGCATCCTGCAACGCCGACATGTCGAATCCGTTCGTGTCGGACGCGAACGCCGCGTCGAGTATGGAACAGATCGACCAGAAAATCATCGACCAGCCCAGCGCCATACGGGCGTTGTCCACGCTGTGTTCGACCTTGCGCATCAGGCTGTACACCACCAACGCCAGGAAAATCGGCAGCACCACGCTCATCACGCCGAACGCCCCCGAGGCGACCGCGTGGAGGACGCGTCCGAACGGCCCTTGGACGCGGAACCATTCCGAGGCGCAGAAAAGCACCGCGAGTATCACCATTACGAAACAGGCGATGTCGCGATGGTACGTCGACAGAACCCCCGGCGACGTCCGCTCCGCGGCCCCCATGACCTTGGTGTCGCCTGAACGCGCCTTGCCGGCGGAGCCTTTGCCGCCCGATTTCGAATGCGAAGATGTTGATCGTGCCATAACGGGCATCAGTTTACCCATGGGCACCACCATCGCGCTATCATCAGGGGCTATGACTCCTGCGGAACGTGCGAGCGCAGTCGCATTCGCGTTGAGAAACTGCGCGTTGGATGCGATGGCTCCGGGGCGCGTGGCTTCGCGGTCGGCCGTCGAGTACGAGCACGGGCTGCTTGGCCCGTCGCGTCTGGTGGCGTCGGCCGACCGCGATGGCACTGTCGCATCCGGCGTGTTCGCGAGGACGGTGCTGTTGGCGGAACATGGATGGCGCCATTCCGGCGGCCTTGACGAATTGCGCGCGATACACCATGGCCTGTTCCGTGGGATTCGGGACGATGCCGGCGAGTTGCGTGTGGATGGCGGTCCCGGGTTCTTTCCCGCGTCGTTGATCGAGACCGGCGCGGGAAACATCGCCGCACAGCTTGAGCGGGAGCGCGGGCTCTCATGTCTGGATCGTGACGTGTATGTTCGCCGCGTCGCATCGGTCTACGACGAACTCGGATTCCTGCATCCGTTCGCCGAGGGCAATGCGATGGTGCTGCGGATCTTCGCCTCGCGTCTGTCGCATGACGCCGGATGGGATCTGGATTGGGGCGCGGTGACGCGGGATACGTACGAACGGGCGAAACGAGCCGCCTTCCAGGGCCGGACCGATGCGTTCGAAGGTGTGTTCGACGCCATCGTGCGGCCGGTGAATCCGACCAGGGTGTTCCTTATCGCGGGATGGGACCAAGGTCCGGCGCACTGATCCCGTCCGTCGTCAGCGACCCATGCCCATCATCATCGCGGCGCCTGTGACGCCCCTCGTCCGGTCAGCGCGCGGCGATGTCTCCGAGATGGTGCTGCGTGTAGGCGTCGGCCTGCGCGTCGATCGCGTCGTAATCGCCGGCATCGGCGTGTTCGATGATGGCCATGGCGTTGTCGATCAGCGCCGGGTTCAGCGCCTGCAGCCAGTGGATGCGCGGATCGCGGCCGAACCAGCCCATCTGCTTGCGGGCGAGGCGTCTCGTCTTCTGTGCGATGGCGATGAACGTGTCGTCCAGATCGCACAGCCCGTCGAGGTAGTCGATGACCTGCTGGTAGCCGAGCGCCTTGCCTGCGGTGATGCCGAGACGGGGGCGCAGCCGTTCCACTTCCTCGATGAATCCTCCGGAGAGCATCCGCTTGGTGCGGATGTCGATGCGCCGGTCGAGTTCCTCGCGCGGCAGGTCGAGGCCGATCTGCACGGTGGGAATCACGTACCGGTAGTGCGGCAGGCTCGCCGAATACGGACGTCCGGTCACCTCGATGACCTCGAGCGCGCGGATGGTGCGGCGGGGGTTGTGCGGATCCATGCGCGCCGCGGCCTCGGGATCCTTGGCCTTCAGCTCGTCGAACAGCGCTCCCGCCCCTTCGGTCTTTTCACGCTCCTCAAGTTTCCTGCGCACGTCGGGATCGGTGCCGGGGAAGGAGATGTCGTCGATCGCGGCACGCGCGTACAGACCGGAGCCGCCGACGAGGATCGGCCGCACTCCCCTGCCCTGCAGTTCGGCGATCGTGGCGCGTGCGATCTTCTGGAATCGGGCCACCGACATCGCGTCGTCGGGTTCGATGATGTCGATCAGATGGTGTCTGACCTGCGCCTGCTCCTCGGCGGTCGCCTTGGCGGTGCCGACGTCCATGCCGCGGTACATCTGGTAGGCGTCGGCGTTGACGATCTCCGCCTGTTCGCCTTTGGCCTGCAGCGCCTTGGCGATGGCGATGCCGAGGCCGGTTTTGCCGGATGCCGTGGGACCGACGATGGAGATGACCTTCCGCTGACGGACATCGGATGGCAGTTCGTCGCGTTCAGTGTCGGATGGCATAGGTCTGCCCCGCTTTCGGATCGGGATCGGCGATGAGGTTGTGCTTGCCGGCGTGGGTGACGGTGGCCGTCACGAAATCGCCGATCTGTGGCGTCGGTTCGCCCTCCGGTACGCCGACGTGCACGAGCACGCCGGTTTTCTCACGGCCGGTGACGCGATGGGTGGCGGCGTCCTTCTTGCCGGACGCTCCGGTGACCATCACTTCGACGTCGCGGCCCTCGAACGTCTTCAGATTCTCCGCGGTGATGCGCTCCTGCAACGCCACGAGCCGTTCGAAGCGATCCTGGACGACGTCGTGGGGCAGTTGCTCCATCGCCGCGGCCGGGGTTCCCGGACGCGGCGAATAGATGAAGGTGAACGCCGACGAGAAGCGGGCCTCCTCGACCACGCGCATCGTCTCCTGGAAGTCCTCCTCCGTCTCGCCGGGGAAACCGACGATGATGTCGGTGGAGATCTGCGCGTCCGGCATCGCCTCACGGATCTTGCGCAGGATGTCGAGAAACTTCGCGGAACGGTAGGAGCGGCGCATCGCGCGCAGGATCCTGTCGGAACCCGATTGCAATGGGAAATGCAGCTGGTGCATGACGTTCGGAGTCTCGGCCATGGCCGCGATCACGTCGTCGGTGAACGCCGCGGGATGCGGCGAGGTGAAGCGCACGCGTTCCAGCCCTTCGATGTCGCCGCACGCGCGCAGCAGCTTGGAGAACGCGAAGCGGTCGCCGATGCCGTATCCGAAGGAGTTCACGTTCTGCCCCAGCAGCGTCACCTCCTTGGCGCCGTCGTCGACGCATTGGCGGATTTCGGCGAGGATGTCGCCGGGACGGCGGTCATGCTCCTTGCCTCGTGTGGTCGGCACGATGCAGAACGTGCAGGTGTTGTTGCATCCCACGGAGATGGACACCCAGCTGGACACCTTCGACGCGCGGTCGGTCGGCAGCTGGCTTGGGAAGTAGTTCAGATCCTCCTTGACCTTGACCTGCGCGTGGCCTTCGATTCGCGCCTGGTCGAGCAGCTGCGGCAGCGCCCCGATGTTCTTGGTGCCGAACACCGCGTCGACCCAGGGGGCCTTCTTGGCGATCTTCTCACGGTCGAGCTGCGCCATGCAGCCGCCGATGGCGATCTGCAGGTTCGGGCGTTCCCGCTTCATCTCGGCCCACAGGCCGATGGTGCCGTACATGCGCTCCGCCGCGTTCTCGCGCACCGCGCAGGTGTTCATGACGATCAGATCGACGTCATGGTCCTCATATTGCCGTTCCGTGGCCGGAACGTATCCGTTCTTCTCCAGCACGCCGGCGATGCGCTCTGAGTCGTGCACGTTCATCTGGCATCCGAGCGTGTGCACGTAGAACACGCCCTTGCCCCTCGACGGGACGCCCTCGGCCGGTTCGGCCAGTTTCGAGGCGCGCTCCGCCTCGGTCATCATATCTTCATTCATAACGTTCCATGCTATCGGCAGGGATTGTCAGGCGGGAAACGCCGTGATGCGCGGATATCGTGAATCCGGCATGGGCTTCGTCCGGTTTTCCAGTCCCTTCCCAGATTCATAGGGAAACGTGTGGGTACACTGTTGCCCGTGATACTTGACAGACAGAACCGCATCAACACCACGGAGCTCAAGGCGCGCCTGAGCGACATCGATTTCGGCGACGGGACGTTCTCCGCGGACCAGATCACCGAGTTCATCGACCAGATGCAGGTGTACGAGGGCGCGATGTACGAGATCAGCACCAAGCTGGAGATCCTCGATTCCGAATTCCAGGTGCGTTTCGCGCACAATCCGATCCATCATATGGAGCGCCGTCTCAAATCCATCGATTCCATCATCGGCAAGCTCAGGAGGCGCAATCTTCCGCTCACCGTCAACGCCGTCAAGGACAACCTCTTCGACGTGGCCGGCGTGCGCGTGATCTGCAACTACCGCGACGACGTGTACTCCGTGGCGAATTATCTGTCCGCGCAAAGCGACATCCAGGTGCTGCGCGTCAAGGACTACATCAAGAATCCGAAACAGAACGGATACCGCTCGCTGCACGTGATCTTCGCGGTGCCCGTGTTCCTGTCGTCGGGACCGCATTACACGCCCGTCGAGGTGCAGCTGCGCACCATCGCCATGGACTATTGGGCGAGTCTCGAACATGCGCTGCGGTACAAGACCGACCTGCCGGATTCCAAGCTCGCCGAGCACTCGCAGACCCTGCTCGACTGCGCGCGCAGCCTGCAGAACGTGGAGACGCAGATGCAGAACATCCACCGCGACATCAACGGCGCGCCGCAGGTGGGCGAGGCTCCGAAGACGAGCTGACCGCAGAGGCCATTCTGCCGGCATATCCGATGAATCTGGACGAAGGTCCGTGTTCCGAACACCGCGTTTCGGGACGCGGACCTTCGTCATCCACGGCGCATGCGCGAACCCGGAATCCTCGCCGGCATCTGGGCAAGCACCGTCCCCGCGAAAATCAGCGCGCATCCGACACAGGCGCGCGGCGTCATCGTCTCGCCGAGGATGATGACGCCGCCGACCGCGGAGAAGAACGATTCGAGCGACATGATCACCGACGCCCGGGTCGGCGGAACCAGCTGCTGCCCGACCACCTGCAGCGTGTAGGCCACTCCGGCGGAGCACACGCCCGCGTATACGATCGCGAACCAGCTGTGTGTGGCGCCGTTCCAATCAATGGACCCCTCGAACAGCGAGCCGATCCAGCTGAGCGCCGCGGTGGTGGCGATCTGGCCGAATGAGAGCAGAATCGGATCCATGTCGCGTCCGAACGTGTCGATGACGAGAATGTGTCCCGCGAACAGCACCGCGGTGAGCAGCAGCACCACATCGGCCACCGTGATCGAGCCGAACCCGTCGGTGACGCACAGCAGGTAGAATCCGACCACGGAGATCGCGACGCTGACCATGACGCCCGCGTGCACGCGACGCCGCAGAACGACGAACGCCAGCAACGGCGTCATCACGATGTACAACGCCGTGATGAATCCGGAACGGCCGGCCGACCCGGAGTACAGGATGCCGTATTGCTGGACGGTGCTGGCGGTGAACAGTACCACGCCGCAGATGACGCTTGCCACCACGGGATTGCCCAGCCAGGCCGGCATCGTCATCTTCCGCCCATCGCCGAAGACGACGTCCGGCCCATGCCCCGCCGCGCGACGGGCGCGCTCCCTGCGCGCGATGCCGTCGCGGCGAAACCACAGCAGCGGCAGCAATGAGACGGCGCCCAACGTGAAACGGGTGGCGCCGAAGAACAACGGCGTCGTGGAATCCATGCCCTGCACCTGGGATACGAACGCGAATCCCCAAATCATGGCGGTCAATACCAGGCAGGCCATGCCGCCGATTTCTTTCCTCTGCATGAGCCACCACCGTAGGGCACGCATCACGGCAAGAAAAAAGCCTGACCATATTCTGGTCAGGCTTGGATTTCCGCGACGCCCGGAAACGTACCACGGCGGCTATGTTCAGTCGCGGTTGCCGAGCAGCTGGAGGATGTACAGGAACATGTTCACGAAGTCCAGATACAGGTTCAGCGCGCAGATGATGGAGATCTTCTTGACCATGTCCTCGCCCTGCCCCGCGTACTGCGCCATCAGCGCGCGCGTGGCCTGTGCGTCGTAGACGGTCATGCCGGCGAACAGCACGAGACCGATGGCGGAGACGACCATCAATGTGGTCTGTCCCGGAGCGAAGATCATGAGCAGCACCTCGGCGACGATCAGCACGACCAGGCCGACCATGAGGATCGGACCGGCCTTGAGCATGTTGATCTTCGTGGTGCGGCCAAGCATGGTGAGCGCGAAGAAGAAGCCGGCGCACAACGCCAGCGAAAGGCCGATGGATCCCAGATCGTACACCGCGAAGATGGTGCTCAGCGTGAAGCCCATGATCGCCGCGTACACATAGAACATGACGCGCGCCGTGCCAGGCTTGATCTGGTGGATGCGGGCGCCGAGATAGATGGCGAGGCCGATTTCGATGATGGCCGGCGCGAGCATGCCGAAGACGCCGGTGGCTTGGATGAGCGCGATGTACAGGCCGCTCATCTGCGTGAGCACCGCCACGATGGCCGTGACGATCAGGCCGACGGTCATCTCGCCGTACGCGCGGGAGACGGAGACGCGCTGCGCCTCCTCGTAGGAGTACGCGGCCTGCGTCGGAACCGCGGCGGCTCCGTTCGACGCATAGGCGTAGTTCTGCTGACCCTGACCATATGGCTGCTGCGGAACGTACTGGTAATTGCCGTACTGGTTCTGCCCGTACTGGTTCTGCCCGTACTGAGGCTGGCCGTTGCCGTACTGCTGCCGGCCGTTGAAACCATTGGCGTTGTTGCCCTGGGGCTGCTGACCGAATGTCATGATCGCTCCTTTTTCTCGATTGCGCACCACAATACGACAATTGCCTGATGATTTCATGGGAACCGGTTCCGCGCCGGCTCCCGTATGGCGTGCCGTCAGTCGTTCAGATGCTGGATGGCGTAATCGGCCTCCTCCGCGGTGAATTGGTCGCCGTATTCGCTGGTGAGCTGGTCGCGGATCGCCTCGGGGGACATGGCCATGGTCTCCTGATAGTTCTTCGCCGCGGCGAGCGCGTTCGCGTTCCAGTCGGCTTTCACGTTGTCGACGGCGTATTGGGCCGCCTCCTGGGAGAACTGGCCGCCGTATTCGCTGGTGAGCTGTTTGAGCAGACCCGCCTTCGACATGTGCATGGTGTTGGCGTAGACATCGGCCTGCCGCAAGGCCGACTTGTATTCCGCGGGAACCGATTCCTCCTTTTTCTGTTGTTCGCTCTGAGCGTCCTGCCGCCCCTGTTTCGCATCCGTTGACCGCTGGGATTGCGCGGACGACGTCGTCTGGCCGCCGTTCGTCGAGGATCCGTTTCCGCCCGAGACGCCGATGACGGCCAACGCCGCCACGACGATGACGAGCCAGAACCATAGGCGTCTGTACAACGGTTTCCTCGTCTTCGGCTGTGCTGATGGCATCGGTTCCGCAGGCTGTGGCTGCTGCGTGGTGTGGAGACCGCTCATGATCGTTCCTTCTTCTCGTAATGATTGAAACACCATCGAGCGTATGGGAACATGGCCGTCGGCGGTATTGGACGAAAGGCCAATTCCGGTTGCCCTTTCGTGCGCGTCCGGCGGTACGGAAGGCCACTGGCGTCTTTCGGCATGCGCCCCGATAATGGTGGGTATGAACGAGAAGACGAGTTCCCCAGCCGTGGTCGAGGTGCCGGTGCGCAGCAGAATCTGGTGCAGCCCGCTGATGGTATGCTGCGCGGATCTCATGTGCCTTACGCAGGCCTCGTTCGCATCGCAACAGTTCGACCAGGATTCGGCGGCATACACATGGGCCGTCATCGGCATACTGCTGGCGTTCGCCTCCGGATTTCTTCTGCTGGCGCGCTCCCGGCACCCGCGCGCCACGTTCCTCGCCTCATGCGTCCTGGTGTTGGTCTTCCCCTATGATTCCACCATCGCGCTTATGGCGTTGACCGCGCTGCTGGCAAGACGGAACGATTCCACGCTGACCGTCCGCGCCACCATTCTGGCCGGCTTCGTCACGCTGGCCTCGCAATTGCGCGACGCAACGAAATCCCCGGAGGCGTCGTTTTGGCATGCGGTCTTCGCCAAACCGTACACCGGCAGGCAGTATGGCAACGAGCTGGTGATGCTGGCCGACGAGCGCACCGTCATCATCACCGCGGTCGTAGCGGCTTCGCTGGAATTGGTCATAGCGGTTCTCGCGGGATTGCATATCCGCTCACGGGCGCTTGCGTCGATGGCCGCGGCCAAGGCCGACGCGGCCGGAGCGCAGGTGGCACGGCTCGAAACCACGATCGACAGCCGTCAGCTGGCCGACGCGATCGCGGCCGAGGCGCATGACACGCTCGCCCATTCGTTGTCGCTGCTGGCGTTGAACGCGAGCGCGCTGCATGCCGAATCCGTGAGGCTCGGCCGGGAGGCGAATGCGATGGACCCCTCCCGGATGACCGAGGCGGCGGAACGAATCGCCGAAAAAAGCGAGGACATCCGCAAACAGGCCGCGGGGGCTTTGGACGAGGCGCACAGCATCATCGATATGCTGAGACATCCCGAACAGGCGCGCATGCAGTTGGCCCCTTCCGATGAAACGTCGTTGACCCGCGATTCGTTGGATGCGCTTATCGGCGACGCGCGTGCGGCCGGCATGCACCTGAACACCTGGATCGACATCCAGCAACTGGGCCGGCTCAACGACGCGGTAGGCAAGATCGCCTACCGTGCCATCCAGGAGGGCATGACCAACGCCAGGCGGCATGCGCCCGAAGAACCCGTTTCCTTGGAAGTGTCCGCGAACCCCACGGCCGGCGTGCATGTGCACGTCTCCAATCCCACGAAGGCCGGAACCGTCTCCCCGTCCCGTCCGGGCGCCGGTCTGCCGGGGCTCGCGGAACGCGTGCGGAAGGCCGGCGGAACATGCCGGTTCGGTTTCGACGACCGGCATGCGTTCCATGTGGACGTACGGCTACCATGGGTGGCGTGAGTACCGCAGAAAACGCAACAGACCAATCGCCGATAACCGTCAGCGTCATCGACGACGATCCGATGATATGCCAGGCCATGCGCATGATCCTTGAGGATTATTCGTCGGGCCGGCTGCGCGTGGCATCGACCTGCACCAATGGCGAAGAGGCCATCCGGCACGCCACGGAAGAGCATCCCGACGTGGTGTTGATGGACATCGCCATGCCGGGCATGGACGGCATCGAGGCCACGCGACGGCTGCGCGCGCTCCCCCGGCCGCCACAGGTGCTGATCCTGACCTCTCTGAGTCCCAGCGGCACGGTGGAACGCGCCATCGAAGCCGGAGCGGGAGGATTCGTCTCCAAAACCGATGCCCCGGAAGACATCATCCGCCGCATATGCGGCATATGCGAGGACACGCCGCAATTCAATCCCGCGAGCCAACGTCAGCTCATCACCGAACTGCACGCACGGCAATCCCAATCGCGGCGCGATGAGGCGCGGACCATGCTCGACGCGCTGCCCGAACGCGAGCGCGAAGCCGTCATCCTCGCCGCGGACGGCCATACCAACGCGCAGATAGCGCAACGCATGTTCATCTCCGAGCGCACGGTCAAGGCGCATATCTCCTCCGCAGCGGACAAATTGTGCATGAGCCGCATCCAGATGGCGCGGCTGGTGGAGCGCGCCGACCTGCCGCCGCGCCCCTGACCCACGGCCGGCAAGACAACCCCGGACCATAGACTGGGGTCATACGGAACGACGGGCGGAAACCCAACGAGGAACGGTGGTCATATGTCAATCAACGCAACGGAAAAGCCTCTCGGCAAGGTGTTCACCTCCGACTACCGGTTCGTAATCCCCTCATTCCAACGCGCGTACACATGGCAGACGGAGAACGTCGAACAACTCGTCAACGACCTGCAGGACGCCTGCACGCATCCCGAAACGCCGTATTTCCTCGGTTCGCTCATCCTCGTCAAGGACGGACACGGCAAATACCAGGTGATCGACGGGCAACAGCGACTCATCTCCCTGTCGATCATCATCGCCGTATTGCGTGACCTCGAAGACGACCCCGACCTCATCGACGCGCTCAGCGGGCTCATTCTGGAGCCGGGAGACAAGCTCCGCGGCATCAAGGCCGAGCCCCGGCTCAAACTGCGCGAACGCGACGCCGGCTTCTTTCGCATGTACGTGCAGGAAGGGGACCTCGAGGGATTGTTCGACCTACGCGACAACGACATCGCGTCGCACGCGCAGCGCAACATCGCCCTCAACACCAGGCAGGTGTTCGACATGCTCGCCACGATGCCGGCCAAGGAACGGCGCCGGTTCGCCTCCTATCTGGTGAACGCGGTCACTCTGGTGATCGTCACCACCGACGACCTCGCCGGCGCGCACCGCATCTTCGACGTGATGAACATGCGGGGAGTGCCGTTGACGGCCTCGGACGTGTTCAAGGCGCGCACCATCGCCGAAATATCGTCGGCGGCACGCAACGCCTACGCCACACGGTGGGACGACATCATGGACCCGCTCGGCGACGACGCCGGCACGCTCGAGGAATTCTTCTCCGACCTGCATCTCATCGTCTCGCACAAAGCCGTATGCGCGCGGCTCCTCGACGAATTCCGCAAGGACGTGCTCAAACCATACGCGAAGAAACACAACACCATCGCCTTCATCGACGAACTGCTCGCGCCCTACGCCAACGCCTGGCGCATGCTCGAACACCCCACCGACACGAGCCTTCCCGACAACGTCGTCGCCCTGCTCGTATCGCTCAACGACTATCCGACCACCGACTGGAAACCCGTGGCCATGTGGGCGCTCGTCAACTCCATCCGCAATCTCGGCGACGCCGACATACGCATCTTCGCCGCGCCCGGCAGCCACACGACCGCGCACGATGCGACGGACCGCGCCGAAACGCCGCTGCAGCTGCACGACATCGACAGACTCCGAGGCATCCTCGCCGCGTTGGAACGCGTCACCGGCATCGACAGCCTCAACAGGCAAAGCCCGCTCGCCCGACGCACCCGCGCCGCAGGAGCCATACGCGACCTCGACAAAAACCGCACCCTTCAGCAAATACGCGGATTCCTCATCACCGACGAGGACCGCCGGACGGCGCTCGCGCATCTGCGCGGCGAGCTGCAGACCAGTCCGGCCATGAAAAAACTGCTGCTCATCCGCGCCAACGAGCAGAAGGCGGGCCATCGCATCACCCGTCCCCGCAGCCTCAAAGCCATGCCGATACTGCCCGAGCAGGTCGGCAAGACATCCGATTTCGCCGCATGGTCCGAAACGGCGCGGGACCACTGGACCAACCGCATCGGCAATCTCGCGCTCACCCAGGCCAATGAAAGCCAGATGGCGCCGCTGTCCGCATACGCGCAACGGCGCGACCGCATGCTGCTTTCCGCAAGCTCCAGACGATTCCCGTTGACGGCCGAGCTCGGCGACATCGCCGAATGCACGCCGCAGACGCTGCAATGCCGTCAGGATGAGACCATCCGGCTCATCGCGGACCACTGGAACATCAGGTATGACGCGGAGCACACCGACCTCTCCGCGCTCAGCGAAGAGGCCCTCACCGTGGGGACCGCCAAGGACTCCCCCACGTCCAAGCGCGTCACCATCAAGCAGGTGCTCGCGGCCGGACTGCTCATTCCCGGAGAGACCCTCGTATGGAACCGGCCCCGCAAGGGCGAACGGTGGATCGCCATCGTCACCGCGGAAGGCAGGCTCCGTATGGATGACGGCAAGGAATACGGCACGCCCACCGCCGCGGCCCGTTCCGTCGGAGGAAAATCAGCGGGACTCAATGTCTGGAAACGCACGTCGAACGGTCAGAAGCTCAGCGACGTCTGGAAGGCATACCGGCTCAGAAGGCGTTGACGACGCGTTTTCATCTGACCCACGCCAAGGAGTCTACCGCCAGGAAAGCCATTCGACGGCGAGTTTGGTGCGATTGGGGATATTGGTTTTGGCGAGAATGGCGCTGATGCGGTTGCGCACCGTGCCTTCGCTCAGAAACAGCCGCGCCGCGATCTGACGGTTGTCCAATCCCTCGGCGACCAATTCCAGAACCTCATATTCCCGATCGGTGAGATTCGCGAAACGGTCCGGCACATGATCGTCGGAGGAATCGCACGATGGAGCGTCCTGTCGGGAGGATTCGGCAGTCGGCGACCCCACGCGCAGTTTGCCCAGCACCTCGGCCCCCATAACCACCTGTCCAGCCATGACGGCCTGCACCGCGGGGATAACGGAGGAGACATCCTGTTTGATCAGGTATCCTTTTGTTCCGATGCGTAACGCTCTGGCAATATACGATTCGTCGGCGAAGGTGGTAAGGATGAGGATCCGCGCGTCCGGATGCGCGGCGATAATTGTTTCCGAAGCCTCCAGCCCATCCATCTGAGGCATTTGCACGTCGATCAACAGCGCATCCGGCTCGTTCGCGTCATACCGTCGTACCGCATCCAAACCAGTATTGGCCGTCCATGCCACTTCGGCGGTGCCAGTGACTTCAAGAATCGTGGACAACGACGAGCAGACGATTGGATCGTCATCGACAATCGCAACACGCATCAGCGGATTCCTTTCTTCACATCGGCATCGTTGGCGCCATCATTCGCCAAAGGCTTGGGAATGGACACGAACACACGCCATCCATCATGATACGGACCGCATAGCGCATTGCCTCCGAGGGCCCGCGCACGTTCCTCGATATCGGCAAGGCCGATACCCGAATAATCCTTGGCCGGCACGGTCTCCGGCGGTGTGTCCAATGCCGTTTCCGATGGATGCCGTGCTCCATCGTCCTGCACAGACAGTTGCCATAAGGCCGGGAAATCATGCAGCGTAATAGTGACGTTGCTCGCCGAGCTGTGACGGACCGTGTTGTTCAACGCTTCACGAATGGTTGTGGCGAAACAGCGCGACACCGCCGCCGGAGCGGACGCGATGTCATTGGCCAGCCGCACAATCAGCACGCCGGAATCATCCATGCTGTGAGCCGCGGCCTCGATTTGAGCCACGAAATCAGTACCTTCGTCCTTCAGATCATGCACCGATTTGCGCACCATGGTCATGGCCTCGCCTAACGTGTCATGGATCTGCGCGATTTGCCGCGCTGATTCGTCCTGGCCAGCGATGCGTGAAACCACTTGCGCCGCCTCGGATTGCATAATGGCACGTGTCAGCACGTGCCCGACATTGTCGTGGATCTCCCTGGCGATTCTCGTTCGTTCGGCGAGCGTTGCCGTACGGACCGCCAGCGCACGGTCCTCCTCATGTTCGGCAAGCTGAGATCGCAATCTACGGATTTGGCTGCGCTTGGAATCCTGCAATCGTTTGACTTGTTCGGCAAGTGCCGCGTTCCGCACGCAAAACAGGCCGCACGCGAAACCAAGCGTCGTCAGCAAAGCCACCTGCGTCGCCGGCAAAGGTCGCACATCCGCATGCCCGCAACGCAATGCCATCGTCAGGATGGGCATAAGCCATAACCAGCGCGCAACCACCATCACGGGCTTTCCGTCTTGCAGCAACGCAGCATTGAATGCAGCAATCGGCAGCAACAGGCACCAAGACCATACCAGGCAGGCACCGCAATCCAATACAACAAGCAGCATCACGGTCAACGGCATGCAACCGGCGTACTCCCCCAAAGCGGCGCAGCACACCGCCACAAGAGCACCGTACACCAGCGAGGGCGTCACATCGTGGAACAACCTTACACCGGCGGTCAAGCCCATGGCCAGGAACACGGCTTGGAACAGCAACCGATTCATGCCGCCTCCATCGCATAATGCCATCATCCATAATTCCAGGCCTATCGTAAGGCCCGCTGCTTCAAGAGTAGTGCACATGCAGATGGCCGCCGGAAAAGAAGAAACGAACATGACATTTGTCACACCAGGCCGGGGCTCGTCAACTCGAAACATGACGGCAGGCATCATGTAGGGGGCACCATCGACTGCGAAAATGGAAACGAGGCAACATCAGGAAACCGAAAGGAGCCTGTCATGAGCGGACAGACAGACGATCCGACCAGCACGGTCGACGCCGTCAGCGTTTCGAAACTGGTGAAACGATATGGAGACATGCTTGCGCTCGATTATTTCGACCTCAACGTGCGTCAAGGAGAAATCTTTGGTCTATTGGGCCCCAACGGGTCAGGCAAGACCACAGCAATCAACTGCATACTCGCACTGCTTTCCTTCGACGAGGGCAGCGTACGTGTGTTCGGAGAGCCAATCAGCCCGACCAGTTACGCGCTAAAACGCCGTATTGGCATCGTTCCACAGAATGTGGCCGTGTTCAACGAACTGACCGTTCAAGAGAATATCGACTACTTCTGTTCGCTATATGCGCCGAATAGGGCACACCGCCGTGAACTGGTGTCCGAGGCGCTGGACTTTGTGGATTTGAACGATTACCGAGGATATCGGCCGTCGAAGCTGTCCGGCGGTCTGCTGAGACGGCTCAACATCGCCTGCGGCATCGCGCACAAACCAGATCTGATTTTTTTCGACGAACCGACCGTGGCCGTGGACCCACAGAGTCGCAATGCGATTCTCAAAGGCATCCAACGGCTTAACCGCGAAGGCGCGACGGTGATCTACACCAGCCACTACATGGAAGAGGTCGAACAAATCTGCGACCGTATTCTCATTATGGACCACGGCCGCTATCTGGCGCTTGGCACAGCCGAGGAACTGAAGACGATGATCGACACCGGCGAACGCATCAGCATCGAAACGGACGATCTGGGAGGGCATGCGAATGCGGCCGACACAACGTTGGAACGATTGCGGACGCTGCCATTTGTGGCCAGCGCCGATTATGACGGCCACGAATTGACAGTGAACTGCCGCCGAGGCGACCACAATCTCATCGACATGCTACAGCTTCTGGAGCGAACCGGCACGCATATCGGACATCTTTCCAGCCGTCAGCCGACGCTCAACGATGTGTTCCTGGAGTTGACCGGCACCGCCTTACGCGACTGACGCGGTTTGTATGGTCTCTTATCGGGAAGCGAAAGGCATGTGACATCATGTGGGAAACATTACTGGTCAATCTCAAACTGCATTTGAGGGAGAAGACACAGCTGTTCTGGCTGTTCGCCTTCCCCATCATCCTGGCCACCATGTTCAATGGAATGTTCGGCAACATCGCGGAGAGCTTCGAACTGCATACGCTGGATGTGGCCGTGGTCGAAGACGACGCGTGGAAGTCGTCCTATGGAGCGCAGACGCTAATCGACGGCATTTCGTCCGATTCTCCCGCAGCGGAAACGGACCGGCATGCGAAAGTGGGTATGGACGGCAACGGTGGAACCAAGCTTATCAATGTGAAGAAGGTAGGTTCGACATCGCAAGCGGAACATCTCCTTGCCGACGGCACCATGCAAGGCATGCTGTATATCAGTGATGACGGATCCGACGGCAACGGCAGACTCAGGTTCGCCGTTTCGGCGGCAACGCAATCCTCCGCATCGGACGTGATGGCGTCGAGCAGCGGATTGGACATCTCGCTAACGGTATTGGGCAACATTGTGGATCTGTACAATCGCAACACCGACGTGGTCACGGATATCGCGAAGCATAATCCTTCGGCATTGATGAACAATGACGTGACCGGAGGCGTCGGCTCAGCGAACGGATACACGAAAGAAATACAGCTGACGAATTTCCATCCAAGCAGCACCGCACGGTATTATTACGCGCTTCTGGGCATGGCCGCGCTGATGGCGATGAGCTTCGCGATTAACGCGGTGACGATGACGCAGGCGAATCTGTCTGCATTGGGCATCCGCCGTTCCATATCGCCGTTGCCGAAGCTGCAGCAGCTGCTTGCGGGATTCCTGTCCAGCTGGCTGTGCTCGTTTCTAAGCTTGCTGCTGGCGATGCTGTACATCCGATTCGGCTGCGGCATTTCGCTTGGAGGACGCGAATGGGCTGGTGTGGGCGCTTGCTCGATGGCTTCGTTCGCCGCGAGCGCATTCGGTACGCTATTGGGGGCATTGCCGAAGATTCCGACCGGAGCCAAACAGGGTTTGTGCACGGCGCTCGCCTGCACGTTGTCGTTGTTCTCTGGCTTATATGGCTCGTTCGCCATGGAGCTCAGCGACCAGATCGCCCGGCATGCCCCTGTGCTGAGCATGCTCAATCCGGCACAGCAGATCACGAATTTGTTCTATGACATCCTGTATTACGACAGTTTCCAGCCGTTTTTCACCACCACCGGCATTCTTGCCATAATGAGCCTGGTCTGCCTTGCCGCGGCGACCGTTCTGTTGAGGAGGCAACGTTATGCACACCTGTAATATATCGCTGAAAATCCTGAAGTCACGAAAGATGTATCTGGTCATCTATCTGGGTCTCATCAGCATTATGATGTTTTCCATCAGTTGGCAGATCATGCGCGGTTCAATGGCAAGCGACGATGATGCGTTCCATCCCGACGCGGCACGCGTGGCGGTGATCGACCGAGATGATTCCGCAGATGGTATTGCATCGGCGTTGCGTTCGTATCTTGCGTTGGATAGCGAGTTGGTGGATATCGCCGATGATTCCGAATCATTGCAGCAGGCCGTCGCTTCAAATTACGTCGATCTGATCGCGATTGTGCCGGACGGTTTCACCACCGACTACCAGCAATATGTGGATGGTTCATCGGACCACCAGCCAACCGTCGAGACCGTGGTCAGTTACGCTTCCGGAGCTGGCTCGCTCGCACAGCTGGAAATCAATGAATTCTTGTCGCTGACACGCACCGCATACTTGGGACAGATCGAATCGCAACAGTCGCTGGATACAGCCATGCGGGAGGCATTGGAAACCGCGCAGGCCGATGCTGCGACGTCGAACATTGCGGTGGTGCAATCGCAGTCCGTCAACGATACCGTCAAGCCGGCCGCATCCGCCTTCGCCGACACCATCAAAACCGGTCTGTATCCGCTGCTGCTGGTCATGCCGATCTGCACGTTTCTGGTAATCGGCACGTTCAACGACAGTGAGATTCGCCGTCGACTATACTCGTCACCAGCCCGATCTCTGTCGATAGCATCGCAACAGATGCTCACTTGCTCGCTGTTCGGATTATTGGTATGCATTGGCTATACCGTTGTGACGTTATCGCTGATGGCGATGATTGGAGTCCCATTTGACGGATTGACGATGACGAATGTCGGTTTGGCATTCTTTTCGCTGCTCGTGTATACCCTGATGGCAATCGCATGCGGGTTCCTTCTGGGCTCAATCGGTTTTTCCGAAATGGCGGTCAATGCGTTCGCCAACGTGTTCGGACTGTTGTGCATGTTCACGTCAGGCATGGCATTCCCCGTGGATATGATGCCCGATCCGATGATTGCACTCGGCAAGCTGCTGCCTGGCTGGTGGCTGTGCGAGTCCATAGACCATGTGTTCGGGCTGGGCACGGCATCGGCGGCCGGAGTGGATTACGGCGCATGGGCATCGTCGACTGGACTGCTGGCGCTGTTCGGCGTAGCGTTCATCTGCCTCGGTCTGGCATTGGGCCGTATCCGCCGCACAAGACCGACGTTGGCCTCCCCCGCCACTACGCAGTTGGCCAAATGATCCCCGTACGTAATGACAGGGTTGATTCCACACAAACTCCGTCAAACGGTAAATAGTGAAAGAAGCGGGAACGATTCTCACGACAGAAACGGTCTTGCCGCCTCCTTTGATGTCGTTGAACGGAAGCGAAACATCAAACGATTGGCATGAGGTTTTATCAGAGGTGCCCAAATGACAGAAGATGAGGAACGGTCCGCGGTAAAGAAGAATACCAGAGCTCCGGCAAACGAATGGGAACGTATGCTTTCCGGTGAACTGTAGCCGACACCCGGTTGCAGCGTGAGGCGAATCCGCGCAAACTCCGTTTGGTGCAGACCATCAACCACATCCGCATACGACGCGTTCGAGGAGCATGACCGGTTATTCCACGAATTGTTCGGCTCGCTTGGCGTGCGACCAGTCGGTGACGGCTTCGATGTTGTTGCCGTCGGGGTCGAGTACGAACGCCGCATAATATCCGGAGTGGTAAGCCCGCGGTCCCGGCGCGCCGTTGTCGATGCCGCCGGCGGCGATCGCGGCTTCATAAAAGTCCCTTACCATCTGCTCGCTCGCGGCGCGGAAGGCGATGTGCGTGGGAATGGGCCGCTGCTCGGAATCCTCCATCGGTGAGATGTAGAAATCCGAGCGCGGTGTGCCGTCATCCACGCCGAATCCGATGGTCGGTTCATGATGGGCTTTGGGAACGTAACCGAGTGGAGCCAGCGCCTGTGCGTAGAATTCGATACTGCGCTCCGCATCCGAAGCATGCAAGGTGATGTGATCAATCATGGTTCCCAGATTAATCCGTTTTCATCCCGTTCAAATAATCGTTTCCACCCTGTCCAAATAACCGTTCCTATCCCGCTGGCCGTTTTCGACCAACCCTTATCCTCCACTCCAGTCCATGCCGCCGTCCGTTCCCATCAAACCCACTGTCTTTCCGCCCCCTGTCATCCTTCCAGCCCATTTCCACCATTCTTCCCAACCCATCCTTTCCAGCCCATTTCCACCATTCTTCCCAACCCAACCCATCCTGTTCGGCCAATCCGTCTTTTCCAACTCAACCTTTCCCAATCCAATCCATTCTTTCCTACCAAACCCATCCTATTCAGCCCATCTTCGGTGCCAACTACGCAGTCCCGAACCAACCACCTAATCCGCAGTGCGGAATATGCAGGACACGCCCGGATTTTCATAGTCGGAAATGCATATTGCGCACGATGGAAATCTAGGATTTGGGTAACTGCATGTTTGGCGGCAAGGGATGATGACATAGGACCACAGAATTTGATAGGGGGTATTACATAGATGGTTATCCACCGATCCGGCATTTTGGATTCCATCCGCCAACCGTTGCGGTTGCAGGTAATCTTCTATATCGACACGCCGAGAGGAGGGAATACCGTGGTCCTACGACCACAGGCTCGGTTCCTGGGCGAATCCCTCTTCGGCGTTTCGATAATCTGTCCCCATGCGCAAAATAATCAATGATGAAATCGGCTGTTATCTGCTCGAGGCGGAGCGACAAGGACGATGCGCCTACCCGAGAACCAACCGCGTCCAGAAAATCATGCGAACCCGATGCGGATATGGAATGCTCTGCATGCCGTTCCCCAGAATGTATGTTCGATCGACCTATTGGAATTCACTGTCGTGCAAGGATCGGTTCCTGCATATTCTCCGCACATTGTCACATCGACACCCACATTGGGTGTTCTGTGGTCCGTCCGCCGCGGTCGTGCATGGAATCGTCGAAAACTACCGTCTGATGGAGCACCTATATGTCTGTACGACCGGCACGTCACACTCCAGAAGCAACAATCGCATCATTCGCAAGAGCACTGACGTGTCGGTCGTGCAAGTTGTAGACGGAATAGCCGTCACGCCATTGCACCGTTCCATTTTCGACTGCCTTCGTTGGCTCGACGAGCGTTATGCGTCGTCGGCCGTCAATCAGGCGATACGTCTGAGGCGGACCACAATCGGCGATGTACGCTCATGGACCGGCCGACTTCGATATATTCCCGGGAAAAGTCGTGCGTTGCGGATTCTGCGATATGCGGGATCCGGTTGCGAGAATCCCGGCGAGGACATGATGTTCGCCGCCTTCATCATGGCGGGATTCGTGGCTCCGGAGACACAGGTTGCTTTCGATGATCCGGTGTCCAGACGCAGGAACGCCTACCGTGGAGATTTCGTCTGGCACAGACAGGATGGCCGTGTCATCGTCGCGGAGCTCGATGGTAGAGAGAAATATGTGAATCCCCACATGACCGGAGGACGGACCAGCTTGGCGGTCATGGAGGCGGAACGCATTCGAGAATCGCGATTGACGACGCAAGTGGATGCGGTGATTCGGCTGCACTTCGAAGACGCCTTCAATTTGGATGGACTTGCACGGATCCTCGATTCATACGGGGTTCCCCGAGCTGATCCTATGACTTCCCGTTCCGACTCCGTCTCATCAGGGTCCATCTGATTCCCGCCGTCGCCCCATCCCGGTCTATTTTCGGATTCTCCTTGACTCATTTCGTATCCTTGGCCAAATCCTTAGGCCTCTCCCCGGCTAAACTCTCCACCCTGTCTTCAGCCCATCCTCAGTCGACTCTCGGCCCGCCCTTGGCCGACTCTTGGCCAACCCCCAACCTAATCCATGGTGCCAAACATACAGACATGAATCTCCTGATTTTTTGTCGTGCCCAGTATGCAGTTTCAACTGTGAAAATCCGGGCGTGTCCTGCATGTTTCGCACAACAGATTGCGTAGTGGATTTGGAACTGCATGTTTGGCACCGAAGATGGAGACTAGAACAGGACAACAGAACGGAGACATGGAACTAAAGAGAAAGGGAAGGGCGATTCTTCGGAATATGCGATCAGAATAGTGCTTCCATCAGCATTCGAAGCAGAACAGAGGGAGAAAACCTTTCGGAGACATGAAACGGCCTGCCAATGGGACTCAATCCTCGGGTGGATATTGAATCCCATTGGCCGGCCGTTCGAAGTTCTGACGGAATTCCGTCACTTCATGAGGTTGCGCAGAACGAACTGGAGGATGCCGCCATTACGGTAGTAATCCGCCTCGCCTGGGGTATCGATGCGCACGACCGCGTCGAATTCGGTCTTGGAACCGTCCTCATGGGTGGCGGTGACGTGGACGGTCTTCGGGGTGGAGCCGTTGTTGAGCTCCTCGATGCCGTCGATGTCGTACGTCTCCGTGCCGTTGAGACCAAGGCTCTTGTAGGATTCGCCTTCGGGGAACTGCAGCGGCAATACGCCCATGCCAATCAGGTTCGAACGGTGGATGCGCTCGAAGCTTTCGGTGATGACGGCCTTGACGCCCAGCATACCGGTGCCCTTGGCGGCCCAGTCACGCGAGGAGCCGGTGCCGTATTCCTTGCCGGCGAGCACGACCAATGGCACGTCATGCGCGATGTAGTCGCGGGACGCCTCGAAGATCGTCGTCGGCTTCTTGTCGAGGAAGTCGTAGGTGAAGCCACCGGGGGTGACCTCTTCGCCCACGGAGGCGAGCAGCTGGTTGCGCAGACGGATGTTGCCGAAGGTGCCACGCACCATGACCTCGTGGTTGCCTCGGCGGGAACCGTAGGAGTTGAAGTTCTTCGGCTGCACGCCATGGTCGGTCAGGTACTTGCCGGCCGGGCTGGATGCCTTGAACGCGCCGGCCGGGGAGATGTGGTCGGTGGTCACGGAGTCGCCGAGCAATGCGAGCACGCGCGCGCCGTGGATGTCGTTGACCGGTTCCGGCGTGGCCTTCATGCCATCGAAGAAGGTCTGTCTGCGCACGTAGGTGGAGTTCTCGTCCCAGGTGAACAGTTCGCCTTCCGGCACGTCGAGACCCTTCCAACGGCGGTCGCCCTCGAACACGGAGGCGTAGTCCTTGAGGAACATCTCGCGGTTGACGGTGCCGTCCACCACCGCGGCGACCTCTTCGTTGGTCGGCCAGATGTCCTTGAGGTAGACGTCGTTGCCGTCCTTGTCCTTGCCGAGCGGCTGGGTTTCGAAGTCGAAATCCATCGTGCCGGCGAGCGCGTAGGCGATGACGAGCGGCGGGGATGCCAGGTAGTTCATCTTGACGTCCGGGCTGATGCGGCCTTCGAAGTTGCGGTTGCCGCTCAGCACGGAGGTGACGGTCAGGTCGTTGGCGTTGATGGCCTCGGAAATCTCCGGCAGCAGCGGTCCGGAGTTGCCGATGCAGGTGGCGCAGCCGAAACCGACGAGCTGGTATCCGAGCGCGTCGAGGTCGTCCTGGAGGCCCGCGGCCTTGAGGTAGTCGGCCACGACCTGGGAGCCCGGGGCGAGCGAGGTCTTGACCCACGGCTTGGGCTTGAGGCCCTTGGCGTGCGCGTTGCGGGCGATGAGGCCCGCGGCGATCATGACGGACGGGTTGGAGGTGTTGGTGCAGGAAGTGATCGAGGCGATGGCCACGTCACCGTTCTTGATGTCGAAGTCGCCACGGAAGTCGGTGGAGACTTCGACCGGCTTCTGCTCGGTCCTGTCGGTCTCGTACGCCGGCAGGGTCCGTTCGAACGTCGTCTTGGATTCGGAGAGCTTGATGCGGTCCTGCGGACGCTTCGGGCCAGCGATCGACGGCACGACGGAGCCGAGGTCGAGTTCCATGTATTCGGAGTACTGCGGTTCGACGTAATCCGGGTCGGAGGCGTCGCCCCACAGCTTGTTGGCCTTGGCGTACGCCTTGACCAGGGCGACCTGTTCCTCGGAGCGGCCGGTCAGTCGCAGGTAGTCGAGCGTGACGTCGTCGATCGGGAAGATGCCGCAGGTGGAGCCGAATTCAGGGCTCATGTTGCCGATGGTGGCGCGGTTGGCCAGCGGCACGGAGGCGATGCCCTCGCCGTAGAATTCCACGAACTTGCCGACCACGCCGTGCTGGCGGAGCATGTCGGTGATGGTGAGCACCACGTCGGTGGCGGTGACGCCCTCCGGGATGGATCCGGTGAGCTTGAAGCCGACGACGCGCGGCACGAGCATGGAGATCGGCTGGCCGAGCATCGCGGCCTCGGCCTCGATGCCGCCGACGCCCCATCCGAGCACGCCCAGGCCGTTGACGGTGGTGGTGTGCGAGTCGGTGCCGACGCAGGAGTCGAGGTAGGCCAGCGTGTTGCCGCTCTTGGCCGCCTTGGTCATGACGACCTTGGCGAGGTATTCGATGTTGACCTGGTGGATGATGCCGGTTCCCGGCGGCACCACGCGGAAGTTCCTGAACGCCTGCTGGCCCCAGCGCAGGAACTGGTAACGTTCGCTGTTGCGCTGGTATTCGATGTCCATGTTCCGTTCGACCGCGTCGGCCACGCCGTACTTGTCGATCTGCACGGAGTGGTCGATGATCATGTCGGACTGGACCTGCGGGTTGATGACCTCCGGGTCTCCCCCGAGCTTCCTGACCGCGTCGCGCATGGTGGCGAGGTCGACGATGCACGGCACGCCGGTGAAGTCCTGCATGACCACGCGCGACGGCGTGAATTGGATCTCGTGGCTCGGCTGGGCGTTCGGATCCCAGTCGAGCAGCGCCTTGACGTGTTCATCGGTGATGTTGGCGCCGTCGATGTTGCGCACCAGGTTCTCGACGAGGACCTTCAGCGAATAAGGCAAATGGTCGATGCCGGGAAGATTCGCAATGTTGTAGTAGTCGTAATCCTTGCCAGCCACGACTAAAGTCGTCAGCTGATCATCAGTCAAGGACATATTCCCTCCGATGCGATAAGCGGTGGTATACGCTGTGTTACCTCCGTCGATATAACACCTCGAATGGTACGGCCACGTTACTTCGCGTCTGGCGTGTCGGTTTGAGATGTGAGACAATGCGCCGCCGCACCGCCTCCGGAATCCCGGCAACCCTCTTTTTTTCAGACTGCCGACGCTGAGAGGGGTCTCAGCGTCGGCAGTCTGGGAAATTCGGGATGGCCAGGTTGGCCGGAGAACTTTGTGGTGCCTGATTACGGTCAGATTTTTTCGGTCTTCCCGGCCTGCTTGCGCATGGAGAGCACGCGCGCCGTGCCCACGCAGACAAGGAAGATGGCCACGGCAACGGCGATCATGATCAGCGTGGCCATCAACGTGGAGCCGCGTGGCACGATCAGCGCGAAGAAACGCCTCACAAACGGAATCGCCACGCCCAGCGCGCCGATGGCCGCGAAGGCCAGCACCATAAGCCCGCGCCAGCCGACAAGCGGCCGGGCCACGCGGGCGAGGACAAGAATACCGAGCACAAACAGAACGATCGCGTTCAGCGCACGCAACTGGGCGAGATCGGCGGCGTTCGACACATCCCAATGCATGATGCCCGGCAACAGCCACGTAGACAGCAGAATGGACAGCGCGACCGCGATGCCGCCCGGCAGGGCGAACCGCACCACGCGTTTGAGGAAGCCGGGGATGTACCGGCGCGTGTTCGGCGCCAGCGCCAGGATGAACGCGGGCACGCCAATCGTCAATCCGCCGATGTAGGTGATGTGGCGCGGCAGATACGGGAACGGAATCTGCGTGAGCACCACACCGAGCGAGATCAACGCCGAGTACACGGTTTTGACGAGGAACAGACTGGCGACGCGTTCCATATTGGCCATGACCTGGCGTCCACGTGCCACCACATCAGGCAAGTGCGAGAATTTCGAGTCGACCAGCACCACCTGCGCGATGGCCTTGGTGGCCGGCGCCGCATTGCCCATGGCAATGCCCAGGTCGGCCTCCTTCAAGGCCAGCGCATCGTTCACGCCATCGCCGGTCATGGCGACCACATGGCCGTTCCTGTGCAGGGCCTGCACAACGGCCTTCTTCTGATTCGGCAGCACACGTCCCAGCACATCCACGTTGTCCAGCACCTCGGCCAGCTCGTCGATGTCTTCGGGCAGTTCGCGCGCGTCCATGAAACGCGGCTCCCGGTCTCCGGTGAGCCTCACCTTGCGTGCGATCGCGCCGACGGTCACCGGATTGTCGCCGGAGATGATGCGGCAGCGCACGCCCTGCTCGCGGAACCATCGGAGCGTGGATTCGGCATCGGAGCGGATGTGCTCCGAGCACAGCACCAGTGCCACGGGCCGTGAGGATCGATCGAGGCTCGGTTCGCTTTCGTAATCCGCGGGCGCGGCGCCGCCATGGCGGGCGATCAGCAGCACGCGGTTGCCGTCCTTGGCGTATTCGTCGACCTTCCGAAGAATATCGGCATAATCGCCGTCCATCTGGGAGACCATGACCTCCGGAGCGCCCATCGTCCATACCGCGGAACCGTCGAAAATCGAGCTCCATTTGCGCGCGGACGAGAAGGGGACGCGCGCATCCACGCGTCCTGCCGAGAATCCTTGTTCGTCCAGCCCCGCGAGCACGGCCTGTCCGGTGCCGTTGGGCTGGCCTTCGTTCGACAGGTCGAACAGCGCCTGTTTGATGGACCGCATGTCGGCCTCCGCATCCAGTGCCTCCACGCGGTTGAGCATGATGCCGCCGTCGGTGATGGTGCCTGTTTTGTCAAGGTTCAGACAGTCCACGCGGGCCAGCGTCTCCACGGATTCGAGTTCCTGCACCAGCGTGTTCTTGCGTGCGAGGCGCATGGCCGCAACCGCGAAGTTCAATGATGTCAGCAGCACCAGGCCTTCCGGAATCATGCCGACCACGCCGGCCACCGCGGATATTACGGCGGAACGCCATTCTCCGGTCGAGACGGCCGCGTTCCATCCGCCGACGGCGTTCATCTGCGACCAGATGAGCAGCACGCACAACGGCACCACGAGGAAGGTCATGAACTTCAGGATCGTGTTGATGCCCTTGTTGAGGTCGGAGACGGTTTTCTTGTAGACCTTGGCCTGGGCGGTCAGCGTCGCCGCGTAGCTGTGGGCGCCGACCGCGGTGACGCGCACGAGGGCCATGCCGGAGACGGCGGTGGATCCGGAGTAGATGTCGTCGTCCTTCGATTTGCGCACGGTGCGGGATTCACCGGTGAGCATGGATTCGTCCAATTCCAATCCCCATGAGCGCACGATCCGCGCGTCGGCCGGCACCTGTTCGCCGGCGCGGATCCACATGATGTCGCCCAGCACGATCTCGTTGTGCGGCACCTGCACGTCGGCGCCGTCGCGGCGCACCAGATAATCGGACGCCACGAGGATCGACAGCTTGTCGAGCGTGCGCTTGGCCTTCAGTTCGGTGACGATGCCGATGCCCGTGTTGATGATGATCACGAAGCCGAACACGGCGTCCTTCCACGATCCGGTGACCAGGACCAGGATCATGGCCGCGAAGATGATGCCGTTGAACAGCGTGAACACGTTGGCGCGCACGATATCGGCGAGGGAACGCGACGTCGATGATTTGACGGCGTTGGACTGCCCGTTTGCCTTCAGGTCCGCGACCTGCGCCGAGGTCAGTCCCGTTTCGGCGATGTCGGGCATGGTTTGACTTTCGCTCATACCTGCCAACACTACCTTGCGGAATCGGGTTCTTGCCGCCGCGCAACGTGAAACAACGGTGAAATCAGGGACTTTTCAGGGTCTTTCCGGCCGATTGCCGACTGGCGGCCAATCGCGTCCGGTTGTTCGTGGCCCGGTTGCCCTAGCGTCTTGTCCGCAGAGATTCGTTGCCGTGAATCCCGTTCCGCCCCTCACTTGGTATCGGAACCGTCGTCCGACCCGACATTGGTGGTGACGAATATGCTTCGCCCGTGCGGATCGTCGTTGGCGATGGAGACCACGACGTCGGCGAGCGGTTTCGCATCCGTCATGCGGTCGTTGGCGACGAGGCTCGCCGCGTACAGCTTGGCGTCCTTCGGCTTGTGGACGGGATTGAGCAGCGCGACGGGGATTCCCGCCTGTCTGGCGCATTGCAGCGCGTCGTTCCACGCCTGCCGGTTCGTATCGTTCACGTCGATTCCCGCGACGACGATGACGTCGGCTTTGCGCTGCGCCATGTCCTGCACACCTTGCCGCGCGGTTTCCTGGGGGTCGTCGGTTCCGGAGACGGTGATGTAGATCGGCTTGAGTTTTCCGGACTCCATGGCGTCCATGGCCATGCGGTCGGTTTCGATGTCGCCCGAGCCGATCATTGCGACCGACAGGCTGTTGCGGTCCTCCATGCTGTGCGAGACCGCGGTTTTGGAGGATTGCGTGTCGCCCACCGCGGCGTTCGACGGCACGCAACCGGAAAGCGCCGCGCAGGGCAGCACGACCGCGAGCACACCCGCGGCAAAACGCCTGATGGCATGGGTGCCGATCACCGCGCGCGCCTTCTGAACAGCGCGACGGTCTCGACATGATGCGTCATCGGATAGATGTCGAAGGCGTGGATGTCGGCCAACTCGTAATCCAATGACGTCAACGTGGCGGTGTCGCGCGCGAGGCTTGCCGGGTCGCAGGCGATGTATACGACGCCACGGGCCCCGGATTCGGCGATCTGCCTGCATACCTTGGCACGGGCGCCGGCGCGCGGCGGATCGAGCACCACCACATCCGGCCTGGCGAGGTCGGCGCGCACGTTGGCGAGGGTTTTCGCCACGTCCCCCGCGCGTGCGTCGACGTTGTTCAGGTGCAGGCGCCGCAGATTGCGTTGCGCGTTTCGCACCGCGGTCTTGCCGCCCTCGACGCTCAGCATGCGGGTGCGGGGCGCGGCAAGTGTGGCGAGCGGAAGGGTGAACAGTCCGGATCCGGAGTACAGGTCCCACAGGCATGCGGCTTCGGCGCCGTCGAGTTCCGCGCGGACCAGGGAAATCACATGGCTGGTCAACGCGATCGGCGCCTGGCGGTGCATCTGCCAGAAGCCGCCGGCGTCCACGTCGTATTCGAACCGGTGTCCCGCCACGGTGACTTTTTCCGTCAGCACGCGTTTGCCGGCGGTCACTTCGCCGTCGACGAGCACCGCGTAATCGTCGCCGACCAATCCACCGTCGCGCGGTTCGGGAACGGCGATCCGGATTTGGGCGCCTGGGGTGAATCCGCCATCCCACACATGCTCACGGCCGGCGACGTCGAGCAATGCGCGGCTGGCGAGCGGCATGGTGTCGATGGGCACGCGGACATGGGTGCCACGGCGGCGCATGGACGGCCGTCCATCGACGTCGGCGATCATTTCGATGCGCGTGCGCCAATGCAGGCCACGCTCCCGTTCGTCGTCCACCATGCGGTCGATCGGCACTTCGGTTTCGGTGTGGCCGAGCCGGAGCATCTGCTCGGCGATCGTCGCGGCCTTCCATTTCAGCTGCCCGTCGAGCGAGACATGCACCAGGTCGGCGCCGCCGACGCCTCCGCCCATGGCGAGCGGTCCGGCGAGCGGCCATACCGGCTCGGCACGGTCCTCGCTGGCTTCCAGCACCTCGACGACCTCGCCCGTCCAGAACCGGTCCTCGCGATCGTGGGGCTCGTCCAAAGCGATGCGCACCAGCTCTCCCGGCAGGGCGAATCGCACGAACACCACACGACCGTCAATATGGCCGACGCAACGTCCCTGGTCGGCGTATCGTTCGATGCGGATGGTCGATTCCATCACTGTTGCTCCTTCGTTTCCCCGTGCCGTTCATCCGCGACGGCCCCATCGTCCTTTTCCGATGCGGCGGCCATCTTGTGCCGATGCATCGGCGTGGCCACGATCAGATACGACACCCATATCGCCAACGCCCAGAAGGGAATTCCCATCAGCAGACGCGCGGTACCCAGCCATCCCACGTGGTTGCCGAGATAAAGCGGCACCTGCACCACCAGTCTCAGCGAGAACACGCCGATCCACAACGCGGTGGCGATGGTGTACGCGCGGTTGAGCGCCCTGTCGCCGCGCCAGTCCGCAAGCCATTCGCGCAGATGCTCGGTAGGCAGGGTGCGGATGAATTCGATGACCACGCCGAGTCCCGGCACCCGTGCCAGCAGCGATACGCCCAACAGCACGATGTAGAACGCGTTGGTCAGGAATCCGAACATGTAGTAGTTGCGGGCCTCATGGCTGTGCCATGCCCAGATCAGACAGATGCCGACCGCCAGCAAACCGGATAACGCGCCCATCACGGATTGGCGTTGGCATAATCTGACCAACACCTGCGCCACGGCCAGCGCCGCGGAGACGCCGATGGTCAGATGCAGGTCGGAGGTGGCGACGAACAACACCACGAACACGACGCCCGGAAGCATCGATTCGATGACGCCGCGCGGTCCTCCGATGGCGTCGATCACGGAGAAGTCATCAGTGTCGCCGGCCTCGGCGAGCGCGCCAAGGCCGGTTTTCCTCTTGGTTTCGGTTTCAGCCATGCTGTATTCGATCGGACGTACGGCTCAGCGCACTTCGGAGAACATCGGTCCTCGCGACAGCGTGGTCTTGACCTCGACCTGCTGGTCGGAATCGAACGGGCCCTTCGGCTGGCTCGGCACATCCGCCTTCTTGTCGGAGTCGGCGGCTTCGGCCGCGGCCTTGGCGGCCTTGCGCTCGGCCGGGGCGACCGGCGGATGCATCGGGATGAGGTCGCGCGGGGCGAGCGGTTCCTCGCCGCGTTCCACCACGATGTCGGCGAAGAACTTGTTCAGGGCCTTGGTCTCGTCGCTGTCCGGATCGGTCGCGGCCTTGCCGGAGAAGATGCCGCGGAGCATCCAGCGCGGTCCGTCGATGCCGACGATGCGGGTCGTGACCTTGCGCCCGCCCTTGACCACGACGGGAAGTTCGAGTTCGGTGCCGAACACGCCCTCGGTCTCCTTGGCGGCCCTGTTGGCGTCGATGAGGTCGGCGCGCACGTCATCCCACAATCCCAGGGTCTTCGGCGCGGCGAACGCCTCGATCTCCACACTGGAGGAACCGTAGGTGATGGTGGTGCCAAGCACCTGCTGGGTGGCGCGGTTCGCCTTCACGCGCAGTTCGATGCCCTGCAGGAACGGCAGGTAATAGGAGCCCATGTCGAGGTATTCGTCGTAGTCGGGAACGTTCTCGTCGTTCACGTCCCACGGTCCGCGCTCATCGCCGCGGCCGACGTATTCGTCGGACGGCTCCGGAAGCTCGACGGCCTCGGGGGCCTCCGTGTCGGCGCCCTCATCGGTCTCGACGGTCTCCTGCTCAGCCTTGTCGTTCTCTTCGGCGGCTTTCAGGGCTTCTTCGCTCTTGCGCTTCTTCTTGCCGAATCCAAACAGTCCCATGATGTTCCTCATTTCGTATCGGTTGCAACCGTGACCAGCCTAGCACCCAGGCTTAATGCAGGCTGGAAGCCGGAGTCGCGACACACCGGCGCGGACCATGCCGAGCGACCGTTTCGACCGGATCCGCGCCGGCGCGTGGCCATATCCGGCCGCGATATGGCAAGCGTCTCAGATGTCGTACATGATGCTGAGCGGCGCATGGTCCGACCAACGCGAATCGTAGGTCGGCGCCTTGTCGATCACGAAGCCGCATGCGGTTTCGGCCAGCTCCGGCGTGGCGAACTGGTAGTCGATCCTCCAGCCGACGTTGTTGTCGAAGGCGCGTCCCCGCTGGCTCCACCAGGTGTACGGGCCTTGGATGTCGCCGGCCAGGTCGCGCATCACGTCGACGAATTCCAGATCGCCCAGCCATTTGTCGACGTAGGCGCGCTCCTGAGGAAGGAAGCCGGAATGCTTTTCGTTGGCCTTGGCGTTTTTGATGTCGAGCGGCGTGTGCGCGATGTTGAAATCGCCGCACAGCACCGCCTGCCTGCCGCCTTTGGCCGCCTCGTCGCGCAATTGGGTCATTCTCACCAGCATGGTGTCGAGGAAACGGTACTTCTGCTTCATCTTCACCGGATCGTCGGTGTTGCCCGCATGCACGTACACGCAGACGACGGTGATGATATAGCCTTGCGGGGTTTTGACGTCGGCCTCGATCCAGCGGCCGGAATCGACGTCCTCCTCAAGCCCCGGCAGCCCATATCGCCTGTCGACCACCGGCAACGCCGACAGCAGTCCGACGCCGGCGCGGCCTTTGATGCGGCAGATCTCGTTCATGCGGTTGAGGCCGCTTTGGTCGTCGATGCGGCCCGCCGTCGCGTATTCGAATCCGAATTCGTCGAAGATCGGATCGATTTCGCTCTGCGGCGCGCGCACCTCCTGCATGCACCACACATCGGGCGTGTTCTTCGCGGCCCACTGCTCGATGCCTTTGCGTTTCGCCGCGCGTATTCCGTTCACATTCGAAGTCGTGATAGTGATCGTCATAGCGCCCTAGCCTAGCTTGGATACAAGAAAACCTCCCTGGTTCGAGGGAGGTTTTCCTATATTCGTGAAACCGGTCAGTCGAGGCCCAGCTGCAGCTTGCCGCCGGGGATGGCGTCGAGCAGATCACGGGTGTACTGCTTCTTCGGATGGTCGAAGACCTCGTCGGTGGTGGCGTGCTCCACGAGCCTGCCATGCTGCATGACGACGACCTCGTCGGCGATCTGGCGCACCACCGCCAGATCGTGGGTGATGAACAGGTAGCTCAGTCCGCGTTCGGCCTGCAGGTCGTTGAGCAGACGCAGCACCTGGTCCTGGACGAGCACGTCCAACGCGGAGACGGCCTCGTCGCAGACGATCACATCCGGATCGAGCGCCATGGCGCGCGCGATGGCGATGCGCTGGCGCTGGCCGCCGGACAGCTCGTTCGGATAGCGGCCCATCACGGATTCCGGAAGCTCGACCATGTCGAGCAGTTCGCGCACGCGGCTGGCGCGGCTCTTCTTGTCTCCGATACCGTGGATGCGCAGCGGCTCCTCGATGGAACGGTAGATGGAGTACATCGGGTCGAGCGAACCGTAGGGGTTCTGGAAAACCGGCTGCACATGGCGGCGGAATCCCAGCAGGTCCTTCGCGTCGAACGTGGAGGTGTCTCGGCCTTGGTAGAACACCTTGCCGGAGGTGGGTTTCAGCAGGTGGAGCACCATGTTCGCGACGGTGGACTTGCCGGAACCCGACTCGCCCACAATCGCCAGCGTGGTGCCCTTCTTCAGCGAGAAGCTCACGTCGTCGACGGCCTTGAACATCTCCGTCTTGCGAGGCAGTTTGAATTCCTTGGTGAGATGGTCCACGCTGATGACCGTCTCGCCCCTCTTCAGCGAGGACTCGTTCACCGCGTGCTCCATCACGGATTTCGCATCGCCGCCATGCTCCTTGACGGAGATGATGCGCTGCGAGGCGAGGGACGGCGCGGCGGCGACCAACCGCTTCGTGTACGGGTGCTGCGGATGCTGCAGCACTTCCAGGGACGGGCCGGATTCGACGACCTGCCCCTTGTACATCACGACGATGTGCTGGGCGCGTTCGGCGGCGAGACCCAGGTCATGGGTGATGAACAGCACCGCGGTGCCAAGGGAATCGGTAAGCATGTGCAGGTGGTCGAGGATCTTCTTCTGCACGGTCACGTCGAGCGCCGACGTCGGTTCGTCGGCGATCAGCAGTTCCGGACGGCACGCCAGACCGATGGCGATCAGCGCACGCTGGCGCATGCCGCCGGAGAACTCGTGCGGATACTGGCGGGCGCGGGTCGCCGCGTCGGGAAGGCCCGCCTCGGACAGCAGTCCGGCGATGCGGTCGTCCATCGTGGAGCCGACCACGTACTTCTTGGCGAGGTACCAGGCGTCGTCGTCCTTCAGACCGGCCTTGATCAGTCCGTCGGCAACGCGCCAGCGGGTTTCGGAGCCCGGAACCCATTCCTCGGTGAACCTGGCCATGGCCGTCTCGAGCCCGTCTCCGGACACGCCCGCCTTGCCAAGGGCCTCCTTGGCCGCCTTCAGCAGTTCCGGAAGCTCTTTGGAGCCGAGGAAGGTCTCGTCGTCGTCGCCCTTGAGCTCGACCTCGTCGCCGGCCAACGCCGTGGCCAGGGACGAGCGCTTCTCATGGTCGATGTCCATGTTGTTGGCGACCAAGGCCTCCTTCACCTGCGCGCCGATGCGCCACACCGGGTTGAGGTTGCTCATCGGATCCTGCGGGACCAGGCCCATCTTGGAGCCGCGCAGCTTGTCGTACTCCTTCTGCTTGAGTCCGGAGATCTCCTGGCCATCGAGTTTGATGGAGCCTCCGACCACATGGCCGGTGCCGGGCAGCAATCCGAGCACCGCCATGGCGGAGGTGGACTTGCCGGAACCGGACTCGCCGACGATGGCCACCCACTGCCCCGGGTAGACGCTGAAGGAAGAATCGCGCACGGCGTGCACCGCGCGGCCGTTGTCGGCCGTGAAATCGACCTGGAGGTTCTTGACCTCCAGAAGCGGACCGTTCGCGCGCTGCATGGCTTCGAGCCTATTTTCGGTATTCATTTCAGTCATCGAATTCCTCACTTACTCTCAGGCCGTACGGCTCTTCGGATCGAGCGCGTCCTTGACCGCGTCGCCCATCATGATGAACGCGAGAACGGTGATCGCCAGCGCCGCGGACGGGTAGAACAGCACCATCGGGTCGGTGCGCAGCATCGACTGCGCGCTGGAGATGTCGCCGCCCCAGCTGACGGTGGTGGTCGGCAGGCCGATGCCAAGGAAGCTCAGCGTGGCCTCCGAGACGATGTAGGAGCCGAGGGACGTGGTGCCCACCACGATGATCGGTGCAAGGGAGTTCGGCAGAATGTGGCGGAACAGGTTGCGCATCGGCGTGGAGCCCAATGCGGTGGACGCGGTGTTGAATTCCAGATTCTTCGATTCCAGCACGGCGCCTCGCGCGATACGCGCGGTGCCGACCCAGCCGAACAGGGCGAGGACCAGGACGACCTTCCAGATGGAGTCGTTGGTGCGGAACATCTGCAGCACGACGATGGCGCCCAACAGCATCGGCAATGCCATGAAGATGTCGACGATACGGCTGAGGACCGCATCCACCCAGCCGCCGAAGAAGCCGGCGATGGCACCGATCAGCGTGCCGACCAGCACCACCAGCAGCGTGGACAGGATGCCGACGCTCAGCGAGGTGCGCGTGCCGTAGATCACGCGGGTGTACACGTCGCAGCCCTGGACGTCGAATCCGAACGGGTGGCCCGCGGAGGCTGGCTCCAGGGAGTTGTCCAGCGTGCAGTAATTCGGATCCTGCTTGGTGAACACGCCCGGGAACAAGGCCACGAAGACGATGAACAGGATCAGCAGTCCGGAAATGATGAACAGCGGGTTCCTGCGCAGCGTGCGCCACGCGTCCGCCCACATGCTGGTGGCGGGGACGGAATCGTCGATGTTGTCGACGCTCTGCAACGGCGTCTCCTCGATCGGGGCGACGTAGCGTTCCTGCCCGGGAAGGGCGGTCATTGTTTTCTCATCGGTCATGATAGTTGCGACTCCTTCCCTATCACGCGTAACGGATGCGCGGGTCAAGCGCGGCGTACAGCAGATCGACCAGCAGGTTGCAGACCACGAAGATCAGCGTCAGCAACGTCACCACGGACACCACGACGTTGGCTTCGCCCTTGAGGATGCTCTGGTAGGTCAGGAAGCCGACGCCATGGATGTTGAAGATCTGTTCCGTGATCATGGCGCCGCCCATCAGCGCGCCCAGATCCTGGCCGAGGTAGGTGACGACGGGGATCATCGAATTGCGCAGCACATGACGCAGCATGACGGACTTGTTGCTCATGCCCTTGGCGCGCGCAGTGCGCACGTAATCCTCGGAGATGTTGGAGGAGATCTCGGAACGGGACAATCGGATGATGTAGGCCATGGAAACGGAGCCGAGCACCATCGCCGGCATCAGCAGGTCGAAGAATCCCGGATCGGAACCTGCGGTGACCGGCAGGATGCGCCATTTCACGCCGAGGAAATACTGGCCGAGGAAGCCGGTGACGAACGTTGGCACGGAGATCAGCAGCAGCGAGACGATCAGGATCACGGAATCGTACCACTTGCCCTTCTTCAGGCCGGCGATCACGCCGAACACCACGCCGAAGATGGCTTCGAACACGAACGCCATCAGGCCAAGCTTGATGGTGACCGGGAAGGCGCTTGTGATCTCGCCGAGCACCGACTGGCCGGAGAACGTCTGGCCGAAGTCGAGCGTCAGCGCGTTCTTCAGGAACAGGAGATACTGGATGATGAACGGCTTGTCGAGGTTGTACTCGGCGCGAATCTGCATTTCCACGGCATGGTTGACGGGCTTGTCTCCGAACATGGCCTTGACCGGGTCTCCCGGAAGAGCAAAGACAAGAGCGTATACCAACAAGGTAGTGCCGAGAACCACTGGAATCATCTGCAGAATGCGGCGCAGAAGATATTTGCCCATTTTTTGGTTGCTCCTTTTTTCATATTCCGGTTGGCCGCCAGTCCGTACTGGCTTACGAAAGAGGTCTTACCGGAATCAAATACCCCGTAAGTTTACCGCATCGACAGACTTCTATGTTGCGCCAAACTGAAGAAAGCCTGAGAATCCGCCTTTCAACGGCTGCGAAAAACCTTCTGCGCAGCCGGCGGGGAACCGGGAAATACGAAAAAGGGAAACAGGCCGAAACCTGTTTCCCTTCACAGTGAAGCGATTCCTACGACGGGTCGGGGCCCGCCGTCAGCCTCACTTGGTGAGCTCGGTGTAGACCGGCAGGTTCTGCCAATCCATCTCGAAGCCCTTCACACCGGTCGCGGCGACGCCGGTGGCGTTGGAGTAGTACAGCGGGATGGCCGGAAGCTCCTTGAGCAGGATCTCCTGAGCCTGCTGGTAGATCTTGTTGGCCTCGTCGGTGCTCTTCGCTGCGGAGGCCTCGGAGCACAGCTTGTCGAACTCGGCGTTCTTGTAGTCGCCGTCGTTCGAACCGTTGCCGTCGGCTGCCGCGGAGGAGTACAGCTGGTAGAGGTAGTTCTCCGGGGACGGGTAGTCCGGCTGCCATCCGGTGCGGAAGGCGCCCTTGATGGAACGGTTGGTCACGTCGTTACGGAATTCCTGGAAGGTAGGAATCGGGTTGGTGGCCACGTCGATGCCCAGGGTGTTCTTCACGGAGTTCACCACGGCGTCGTAGATCGACTTGGCACCGCCATCGGCGTTGTACGCGAAGGTGAGCTTGCCGTCGTAGTGGGAGATGGCCTCGGCCTTGGCCCACAGTTCCTTGGCCTTCTTCGGGTTGTACTTCAGGTTCTCGCTGCCCTTGAGGGAGTCGGAGTAGCCCGGGGTGAGCGGGGAGGTGAATTCGACTGCCGGAGTGCCCAGGCCGTTGAGCACCTTCTTGCAGATGGCGCCGCGGTCGATGGCCATGGACAGCGCCTGGCGGCGGAGCTGGCCTTCCTCGGTGTTGGTCTGCCAGTGTTCCAGCGACGACGGGATAGTGAAGGTCTGGCTCACGGAACCGGCCTTGTTGTACGGCTGGACGGAGGAGTCGGACTTGAAGGTCTTGGAGGCAGAGGTCGGGACGGAGTTCATCACGTCGAGGTTGCCGGCCTGGATGTCGGCGTACGCGGCCTCGTCATCGGTGTAGATCTTGAAGGTCACGCCGTCGTTCTTCGCCACGTCGTTGCCCTTGTAGGCGTTGTTCTTGACGAGCTCGATCTGCTTGTTGTGGCTCCAGGACTTGAACTTGTACGGACCGTTGCCGACCGGCTTCTCGCCGAAGGCCTTCGGATCCTTGTAGAAGGATTCCGGCAGCGGGGCGAAGGCGAGGTAGCCGATCTTGATGGCGAACACGGAGTCGGGCTGGTTCAGGTCGACGGTGAACTCGTGGTCGTTGACGACCTTGAGGCCTTCGAGCTGCTCGTCGCCCTTGAGGTTCTTGGCGTCCTGCAGCTTGTCGAAGCCCTTGATGGTGGAGAAGAACGAGGAGCACTTCTGGGCGTTCTTGGCGTTGGCCACGTAGCTCCACGCCTTGGTGAAGGATTCGGCGGTCACCGGGGTGCCGTCGGTGAACTTCCAGCCGCTCTTGATTTTGATGTCGAACTGGGTGCCGTCGTCGTTGGACGTGATGGATTCGGCGACTTCGTTCTGCGCGTTGCCCTTCGTGTCGAAGGACACCAGACGCGCGAACAGCAGGTCGCCGGGGATGCCGCCGCCGGTCTCATTGGTGTTGCCCGGGATGAGCGGGTTCTGCGGTTCGGAATTGTAGGCGGTGATGATGTCCTTGCCGTCATCCGAAGAAGCAGTGTTGTTGGAAGATCCGCAACCGCCCAGCAGCATGCCGAAAGCGCATGCCGCGGCGACGAGCGCCAAAGCCTTCCTCTTCATATTGTTCTCCTTTTGCTGTGTGTCGAAGCCCCATAAGGGCTTCACGCAAAGCGAAGGTGGGCGTCGAAGTCAAAGACATCGACGTCCACCTTTGCTCAGCTCTTGGCAAACCATTGTCGCGCGATTGAGGGACAACGACGCAGCATCCCGACAGGCGGACGCGGAAGTGGACAACAGGCATCCATCGCATCCACGGGCGGGGAGCGGCGTCACGCGCGGGGGAACGCCTGGGCGTACCGCGCCTTCAGCTGCTCGATGGAGACGTGCGTGTACCGCTGGGTGGTTTTGAGCGAGGAATGTCCGAGCATCTCCTGCACCTCGCGGAGGTCCGCTCCCCCGTCGAGCATGTGCGTCGCGGCGCTGTGCCGCAGCGCGTGCGGGCTGATGTCGGGCACGCCGGCGTCATGCGCGTATTCGTGCACCGTCCGCCGCACGATCCGCTGGTCGATGCGCCCGCCGCGCGCGCCGAGGAACAGCGCGCCGCCCGACCGGCCATTCGCCAGACGCGGTCGTCCGTCCTCCAGCCATCGTTCCAACGCACGGGCGGCCGGAGCCCCGAACGGGATGACGCGCTGCTTGTCGCCCTTGCCGGTCACCTTCGCGGTGCGGTTGGAGAACGCCACATCGCCGACATCAAGCCCCGTCAATTCCCCGACGCGCATGCCCGTCGCATACAGCAGCTCGAGCATCGCCGCGTCGCGCAGTTCGACCGCATGCCGTTTCCCATCCCTAGACGCCGTCGATGATTCCGAAGACGCGGCGTCCTGATCGCCGTGCGGCGGGACCGCCTCACGCGCGCCGGCATGCTCGCCGCTTTCCTCGTCGACACGGTCCATCAGCCGTTCGGCCTGCGATTCGTTGAGCACCGCCGGCAGCGCATCGGGTATTTTCGGCGTCATCAGCATCGCGGCCGGATTCGATCGGACGCGCCCATGCTCATGCGCCCATGCGAAAAAGCACCGCACCGCGACGGTTTTGCGCGCCATGCTGCTGCGCGCATGGCTTTTGGACGATTCCGCCATCCACATGCGCAGGTCCTCGATGGTCGTCTCGTTGAGGTCGGCGCAGCCGTGGTCCGCCAGATAGTCCATGCATTCGTTCAAGTCGCCGCGGTACGCCTTGCGCGTGTTGGCGCTCAATCCACGGTTGGCCTTCAGATACGCGTCGAACGCGTCGACGTCATCGGTGAGTCGCATCGCCGGTCCTTTCATCCATTCACGTCCATGTCACGCCGTCGCACCATGCCGTTCCGCGCGCCGGCGCCCGTCATCCAACCGCCCCCTGCCCTTCCTACCATTATGTGCGCTTGTGCCGATAGACTGAAGACGAACAACGCAATCCAAGAAACAGGCGGTATCATGGCGCGTCATTCCAAACATGCCGGGCACATCGGCAGCATCGACGAACACATCGTGGCCCAAGCGATCGATCTGACCAAGATCTACGGCTCGCAGGGCAACCAGGTCACGGCGCTCGACCATGTGAACGTCTCGTTCAACCGCGGCGAGATGACCGCGATCATGGGTCCGTCCGGATCGGGAAAATCCACGCTGATGCACTGCATGGCCGGATTGGACACGCCGACTTCCGGCAAGGTGGTCGTCGAAGGCCTTGAGGTCTCGTCCATGAACCAGAAGCAGCTCACCGACCTGCGCCGCAACCAGATCGGATTCATCTTCCAGTCCTTCAATCTGGTACCGACGCTGTCCGCCAAGGAGAACATCCTTCTGCCGCTGCAGATCGCGAGGAAGCCGATCGACCGCCGATGGTTCAGGCAGGTGGTACGGGTGGTCGGCCTGGAGAAACGTCTGGACCATCGTCCGAGCCAGCTTTCCGGCGGCCAGCAGCAGCGCGTGGCGTGCGCGCGTGCGATCATGGCGCGTCCGTCCGTCATCTTCGCGGACGAGCCGACCGGCAATCTGGATTCCCGCTCCAGCCGCGAGGTGCTGGGGTTCCTGCGTGATTCCGTGCGCGAATACGGCCAATCGATCGTGATGGTCACGCACGACCCGCGTGCGGCCTCCTTCGCGGACCGCGTGCTGGTGCTGGCCGACGGCAACATCACCCGCGATATGGCGCATCCGACATATGACGAGATCCTCGATGTGTTCGCCGGCGACGACGCCGACGATGGCTCCACCATGGAGGGCGCGCAAGCATGATTCGCATAGGATTGCGCGATGCGCGCAGCCATTTCGGCCGGTTCGTCATGTCGATCATCGCCATCGCGCTCGGCGTGAGCTTCGTGGTCGGCTCGTTCTGCTTCCGGGAGATGCTCAACAACCAGGTGTCGCAGATGATGTCCACGAACGCCGACCACGATGTGTACGTGCGCGGCTCGCAGGAGGTCAAAAGCGGGGCGTCGTCGGCATCGACCGGCTCCACGAAGACCTACAACAGCATCGACGCCGATCTCGCCAAAACCATCGCGAAGGTGAAGGGCGTCTCCTCGGCACCGGTCGTGTACGCGGTATCGGGCGTGGTGCTGGTCGACAAGCACGGCGATGCGGTGACCACGGTCGGCGCACCGACCCTTGCCATGGGCATGAGCGCGTCCACGCCATGGCGTTCGGCGACGTTCACGTCCGGCACATATCCGCGCAACGGGAACGAGATCGCCCTGCATTCGTTTGCCGCGGAGCAGTCGAAGCTGAAAGTCGGGGACACCACGAAGGTCGTCTATGCCGACGGCCCTCATAAGGTGACCGTCAGCGGCATCTTCTCAACGACCGCGAGCCAGGCGGGCGCGATCATCATCGGCATCGACCCGGCCACCGCGAAGGAACAGGCCACGCAGCAATCCGACGATCCCGACAAGACATCGCTGATCAGCGTCTACGGCGACGCCAGGACGCCGCTTACCGACAGCGAGCAGCAACAGCTTGCCGACCGCATCAACAAGGCGTTGCCGAAGTCCGCGAAGGCGCATGCCATCACCGGCGACGAATACCGCGACGAAACCACCAAATCCACGCAGGACGCGCTCGGATTCATCCAACCGCTGATCCTCATATTCGCCGTCATCGCATTGTTCGTCGGCTCGTTCATCATCGCGAACACGTTCTCGATGATCGTGCGCGAATCGATGCGCGGCTACGCGCTGCTGCGTTCCATCGGCGCATCCCCGATGCAGGTGTTCATGACGGTGATCGTGCAGGCCGTCGTGCTGGGCCTGGTGGGCTCCGGCGCCGGCATCGCATTGGGCTGGGGCATGGTGAAGCTCATCGCGTCCGGCTTGGCGAATATGGGCATGCCTCTGACCGGAGCCACCGACCCGACGGCATCCGACATGTTGGTCGGTCTGCTGGTCGGCGTGCTGGTGACGTTGATCGGCGCGGCGCTGCCCGCGCGCAACGCGGCACTGGCTCCGCCGATCCAGGCGATGAACGAGACGGTCAATCCGGAGAAACCGGTGCGCTTGCGTGGCATCATCGGAACGTGCATGGTGGTTCTGGGAGCCGGCTGCTGGGCGTTCACCTGCGCGTTGGCCTCGGCGGACGGCGACGGCCCCACGCCTTGGGCGGCCGTGAACGGCATCGCCGTCGGATGGCCGCTGGGCATCGGCGCGGCGCTGGTAGTGATCGGCGTGATCGTCGCGGGACCGGCCTTCGTCGCGCCCGCCGGCATGGTGCTGGGATGGCTGCCGTCGAAGATCTTCACGGTGACGGGACGTCTCGCCACCCGCAATATCTCCCGGTCGAAGCGGCGCACGTCCAATACCGCGGCGGCGTTGTTCGTCGGCGTCGCCATCGTCAGCTGCCTGGGCGTCGTGGCGTCTTCCGCGCAGGCGTCCGTCAATTCGCTGATCGACACCGGTCTCAAGGCCGATTTCGCCGTCAGTTCGGCCTCCTACGGGAAGATTTCCGACGATGCGATCAGCGATATCAGGAACGTCAAGGGCGTGCGGCATGTGGTGTCCAACCGTGTGGTGCTCGGTGTGAAATACGATGGCAAGGCCATCTCCGGTTTCACGTTCGCCACCCAGCCGGAGCTGTTCACCAAGGTGTTCGCCGCCGAGACCGAGGCGGGCGACGCCGCGTCCGCGTTGAAGGACGGCAAGCTGCTGGTCGGCAAGAACATCGCGGACGACCGCGGATGGCACGTCGGCGAAAAGGTCAAGGTGACCGCCGAGAACACCGTGGTGGACGAGCAGGCCACCGCGCAGGCGCAGGCCGATTACCAGGCGCAGGTGCAGGACCATGTGCAGGAGCTGCGGGACGAGGCGCAGCGGCTCGCGGCCTCCGGCGATGCGTCAGGCGCGCAATCCAAAACCGACGAGATCGCCCAGTACACGACGGAGGCGCAGAACGTCGATCCGAAGACACTGGTCAAAACGAAGAAGGTCACCACGCGCAAGACGCTGACGATCGGCGCGATCGTGTCGAACTCCGTATACCGCGACTATGCGATCATCAACGACGACCTGGCCGAGCAGCTCGGCAACAAGCAGACGATGTTCGTGATGCAGGCGTACGTCACCGACAGGCCGGGCGCGAACACGGCCACGGTGAAGCAACGCATCAAGAAGGCCGTCAAGAAATACTACACGGTGTCGGTGTTCGACCGCGACGAATACAAATCGACGATGAGTTCGATGATCGACCAGATGCTGATGATTCTGTACGCGCTGCTGGCGCTGTCGATCATCATCGCGATCTTCGGCATCGTGAACACGCTGGCGCTGAGCGTGTCGGAGCGCACGAAGGAGATCGGATTGTTGCGCGCCATCGGCACATCGCGCGGGCAGATACGCGGCATGCTGGGCATCGAGGCCGCGGTCATCTCCGTGTTCGGCACGGTGATGGGACTGGTCGTCGGCGTCGCCGCGGGCGCGGTGATACGCGCCGTCTACGCGTCATCCGGATTGGAGGCGCTGGCGGTGCCGTGGCACCAGCTGGTGTTGTTCCTTGTGCTGTCGATTCTCGTCGGTCTGCTCGCCAGCGTCTCCCCCGCTTCGAAGGCGCTCAGGCAGCCGGTGCTCGACGCTGTGGCCAGCGAATGACGGACCGATAGGCACGGGCCACTATGCTGGTGGGTGAATGGTGCCGAATGGCATCACGGCGAACCGCCGTATGACTCGAAGGAGCATGGCATGCCGATTCCGAATGAGATTCCCGCAGGTGCGCGCATCGTGGTGCGCACCTGTGACGGCATCGATCCCACCGACCACCGTATGAAGTTCCGTGATTATGTGGGTCATGTGCGCTCGTGGGACGGGCAGACGTTGGAGATGATTCGTGACGCCGCGGCGAACGGCTCGCGTCCGGAACAGCGCGTCAGCATTCCCGCGGATACCATCGTGACGCTCAAACCCGTTCCGGAGCGTCCCCGTTTGAGACCGCGCAGATAACCCAAACCGGTGGAAAATCGCCGGACGGTGATTTAGCCGCCCAAGAGGCCGGTCAGAACGTCTCAGAACATCAGCCGGCCGGTTCAGACGGCGGAGCGCACCTGCGTGACGACATGATGGTCGTCTTCGAAACGGATGACGTGCTCTCCCCTGCGCGCGGATTCCAGCAATGCCCGCTGCCATCCGTGTTCGGGGATGGCGAGTTCCGCCGTTGCGCAGCGGTCGGCATAATCCGGAGCTTTGGACGCGGCCTTGTAGTCGCGGAAAGGCTGCCCCTGCGCGAAGAACTCCGACAGCCGTGTATCGTCATCCGTATCGGTCACGCCCCGGTCGCCAATGCGTCGCAACACGTCGGCCATGGCCGTCAATCTGCCCGCCATGCCGCGCAGCAGCGTCTCCACATTGGTGGCGTCCTCTTCCACCATCGCGCGGGTGCGGTTGGGATCGGTCAACGCCACGCGGGTCATGTCGCGCCAGGAGCCGGCGGCGAGCGCGGCGGCGATGTTGCGGTCCGGGTTATCGACCAGTTCGTTGATCATGGCCGTGGCGATGACGTGCGGCATATGCGAGATAAGCGCGGCGCCGCGGTCGTGGGTGGCGTCGTCGAGCACGATGAGCCGATTGGCGCAGTGTTCGACGATCATGGTGGCCACGGCGAGGAACCGATGGTATTCCGTATGCTGGTCCACGGTGATGGCCCAGAGCGCGTCGTCGTACAGCGTCGGATCGGACGCCTCCCAACCGGAAAGCTCATTGCCCGCCATCGGATGCGCGCCGACGTAGCAACGGTCGAGCCCCGCGGCCGCGACCTGGTCGCGTACCATGCCTTTGACGCTGCCGACATCGGTGAGCGTCGTCGTTTCGGGGTCGAGGGATTCCCGCAATGTCGCAAGGATCTGCGGCATCGCCTTCAGAGGATTGCACAACACCAGCACGTCGGGTTTCGCCTCGGCGAGCGCGCCGAGGCTGGGCATGCATCGTATGCCGTCGGCTTCGGCGGTCGCGTAGGGGCGGTCGTTGTGGTTCCATGCGGTGACTTCGCATCCCGCGTCGGCGAGTCTGCGCGCCAGAGAGCCTCCGATGAGGCCAAGTCCCACAATCGCGATTTTCTGTTGCGCCATCACCACATCAGTTCCCTTCTCACCGTGTCGTCTTCGCGCCAATGTTCCGGCGGTCGCCGGCAGTCAAGCCGTACTCCCCCATGAGGCAGCATCCATGAGGTGACGGGCGGGTTCGGCCGTTCCCGTCGCGGGTAGACCGCCAATGTCTTGATCCAGTCGCCGCGTTCCGCGATGTCGACGATGGCGTCGTGGAAGCGCCGCTCCCATGGCGCGGCGTCGAAGGTGGCGATGAAGCTGTATGTTCCGGTACGGCCTTTGATCGGGCGCGAGATGAAGCTGGTCATGTTGAGCCCCGCGTCGCGGAACACATCGAGCAGATCGGCGAGCACGCCGGGACCGGTGACCAGCGGGATGAGGGTGACCACCGACTCGTATTCGACGTTGGCTTCCGAACGTGGCTTTTCCAGCAGTACGGAGACCTCCTCACGAGGTGCGAGGACGAGGAAATCGGTGTTCGCGCCCCGATAGTCCTGGATGGACGTTCCGATGCGCGTGATGTCGTACAGCTCGCCGCAGATGTGCGGTCCGAAGGCGATTTCGCCGTCCGCGAGGTCACGGCATGCGGCCGCGTTGGACGAGGCCGGACGCGGTTTGAGATGGTGCTGTTCGATGAATCGTTTGCATTGCGCGAGTCCATGGGAGTGGGCCGTGGCGATGCGGGCGGCATCCGGATCCGTCCCGGCGCGCACATACGCGTCGAATTCCACGTTCACATCGACGCGCGCGAATCCGACGAGGTCCCTTTCGTCGATGAGGGCGTCGAGATTGGGCACCACATAACCTTCGACGTTGTTCTCCCACGCGATGATTCCCCAGCCCTCGCCGTTTTGCGCAGCTTCGAGGATCTGCGGCACATCGTCCATCGGCACCAGTTCGAATCCTTCGGTCGCGAGGGGCGCCAGCATATGAGACGCGTTGACGGCGGCCTGGTGCGTGAATGTGCCTTGCGGACCGAGATAGAACAGCTTGCGTGCGCCCATTGCGTCTCATTCCTCGTGAAGATTTGCCTGACGAAAAGCACCTTATCGCATCATCGGTCCGGAAACCGCGATCATTCCACCGGCTGAGCCACCTGTGCGGAGTCCTTGCGTTCGTCGTCGAGCCGCGGAGGAACGGCGAACCAGCGCTTCGGCAGCACCAGCATCACCAGGGGGATGACCAGCACGCCGTACAGCCAGAAGTAGCCGACATGCTCGCTGAAGAACGGCATCGACGCGCCGTCGCCGAAACCGACGGGAATCATGGCGTCACCCCCCGGGCCGTATCCCGAAAGCACCATCCACACCATCAGCGACGAGCCGATCAGATGCAGCGCCAAACCAGACGCACCGTCACGGGAACGCGCGCACCAAGTGGACAGCACGACGATCAGATAGGCCAGCAACAGGCCGTATGGAATGTTGGAGGAAGCGCCCATGCGATGCGCGATGGTGCCGATCATGCCCACCGCCACGCCGGACAGCAGGTCGATCAGCAATCTTGCCCATGCCGGCAGCCGATGCGACCATGGCATCAGTCTGCGGTCGGCCCGTGCCGATGCGTGTTCCGTTTGCGATGTCCGTTGTTTCATATACGCCACTATCGCTCCTGTTTCTGAAAAAAGAGGAAGAGACACGAAACATGTCTCTTCCTCTTCCCGTTGTATTAGAGCAGCATTACCTGTCAGCTGTCACTTGTTGTTCTGGGCGTTGTTCTGCCGAGCCGTCAAGTGGAAAGCCCTGTGGGCTTTCCATAGGCGAGGTGAGCGGGCTTCACACCCGCGAAGCGCCAGAACGACGTCACACGCTCACTTGTTGTTCTGGGCGTTGTTCTGGCGACGCTGCTTGGCGCGCCACTTGTACCAGTCCTCACGGCTCAGGATGATCTTGCGGATGCGGATGGCCTCCGGGGTGACCTCCACGCACTCGTCCTCGTTCGCGAAGTCCAGGGACTCCTCGAGGCTCATCTTGATCGGCGGGGTCAGGGTCTCCAACACGTCGGCGGTGGCGGAACGCATGTTGGTCATGTGCTTGGCCAGCGTGATGTTCACGTCCAGCTCGTCAGGCTTGTTGTTGACGCCGACGACCTGGCCCTCGTACACCGGGGACTGCGGTTCGACGAAGAAGTTGCCACGGGCCTGCAGACGCTGCATGGCGTACGGGGTGGCGACGCCCTGACGGTCGCAGACCATGGAGCCGTTCTGGCGGGTCACGATCTGGCCCGCCCACGGAGCGTAGCCGGCGGAGATGGAGGATGCGATGCCGGTGCCGCGGGTGGCGGACAGCAGCGCGGTGCGGAAGCCGATCAGGCCACGGGACGGCACGGTGAACTGCAGACGGACCCAGCCGGAGCCGTGGTTGGTCATGTTGTCCATGCGACCCTTGCGGTCGGCCATCAGCTGGGTGACCGCACCCATGTACTCTTCCGGCACGTCGATGGTGGTGTTCTCCATAGGCTCGTTGACCACGCCGTCGATGGTCTTGGTGACCACCTGCGGACGGCCGACGGTCAGCTCGAAGCCTTCACGACGCATCTCTTCGGCGAGCACGGCCAGCGCGAGTTCGCCACGGCCCTGAACCTCCCAGGCGTCCGGGCGTTCGGTCGGCAGCACCTTGATGGACACGTTGCCGATAAGCTCGCGGTCCAGACGGTCCTTGATCATGCGGGCGGTGAGCTTGTGGCCCTTGCCTTCGGTTCCGGCCAGCGGGGAATCGTTAACGCCGAAGGTCATGGAGATGGCCGGATCGTCGACGTGGATGAGCGGCAACGGCTTCGGGTCGTTCGGGTCGACGATGGTCTCACCGATCATGATGTCGTTCACACCGGCGACGGCGACGATGTCGCCGGGGCCCGCGGATTCGACCGGGGTGCGGTCCAGACCCTGCGTGCGCAGCAGTTCGGAGACGCGGAAGTTCTCCAGGGATCCGTCCACGCGGGACAGGCCGTAGGTCTTGCCCTTCTCCAACGTGCCGTTGTAGATGCGGACCAGACCGAGTCGGCCGAGGAAGTCGGAGGAGTCGATGTTGGCGACGTGGGCCTGCAGCGGCGCGCCCTCTTCGTATTCCGGAGCCGGGATGTTCTTGATGATGGCTTCGAACAACGGTTCGAGGTTGTCGTTGTCGGGCAGAGCGCCGTTTGCCGGCGGTTCGGTGGAGGCGTATCCGGCCTTGGCCGCGCAGTAGATGACCGGCAGGTCGAACAGGCTGTCCTCGTCGAGATCGACGCCTTCCTCGATGACGTCCTGGGCCAGACCCAGCAGCAGGTCGGAGGATTCGCCGACGACCTCTTCGATGCGGGCGTCCGGACGATCGGTCTTGTTCACGCACAGGATGACCGGCAGCTTGGCCTCCAGGGCCTTGCGCAGCACGAAACGGGTCTGCGGCAGCGGGCCTTCGGAAGCGTCGACGAGCAGCACGACGCCGTCCACCATGGAGATGCCGCGCTCGACCTCGCCGCCGAAATCGGCGTGGCCGGGGGTGTCGATGATGTTGAGGGTGATGCCCTCCGG
>ERZ808262.128-NODE-128-length-56462-cov-6.875175_pt1 | contig 56462 bp, 47 predicted proteins | sample MGYA00520895_ERZ808262 | MGnify/ENA primary metagenome ERZ808262 (study PRJEB31516, sample SAMN03275588) | gut metagenome | biome: mammalia-associated habitat; material: feces | host: Papio cynocephalus | place: Kenya | collected 2012-08-02 ...
ATATTAAAAAAATAAGAAATTTAAAAAGTCAAAATTTAAGGGTTCATAGGGTTTTGGTAAGCTTTTTAATTATTTTTATAAATTATTTATTTAAAAAACATTAAAAATAAAATAATAAAAAAAGTCCTTTCATTATATCTTTGTTTTTGGTAAAATCTATTTCGGTATAAAAATACCGAATAAATTTTATGGGAAATTCAAAACTTACAGAAAATCAATTAAGAAGGATGCCAGTTTACTTAAACTATTTAAAAAGAATCTCTGATAAAGGGGTTGATTTTATTTCGTGTCAAGAAATAGCTGATGCTAATTTTCTTAATCAAGAACAAGTAAGAAAAGATATTGCTTTAGTTAGTAGTATCAATGGAGTTCCAAATAAGGGTAGAGATGTAAAACTATTAATAAGAGACATTGAAAAAGTTTTAGGAATTGATAATGAAAACGACGCGATAATTGTTGGCATTGGAAGTTTAGGTACTGCTTTGTGCAATTATAATGGTTTTAGAAGTTATGGATTAAGAATTGTTGCGGGATTTGATCATAACGAATCTCTAATTGGCAAAGTTATTAATGGTATTCCAATTTATAATTTAATTGATCTTAAAAAAATAAATGAAAAATTAAATGTAAAGATTGCTATTATGACAGTTCCTGCTTTAGCTGCAAAAGAAGTGGCTAATATCTTAATTAATAATGGCATTGAAGCAATTTGGAATTTTGCCCCTATTAAGCTTGATTTAGGTGATAAGGTTATAATTACTAACATGGATATGGCAAGTAGTTTAGCATCTTTATCGCATAAATTATATATTAAACATCACGAAAATAAAGGAGACAAAAATGAGTGAGATTAACGAAAATGTATTAAAAGATGTCGATGCTTTAGTTAAAAAAGGATTAGTAGCATTAGATGAATTTAGAGAATTAAATCAAGAGCAAGTTGATTATATCGTTGCTAAAGTGAGCGTATCAGTTCTTGATCATCATGAATATTTAGCAAGACTTGCAATTGAAGAAACAGGTAGAGGTGTTTTTGAAGATAAATGTACTAAAAATTTATTTGCATGTGAATATGTCACTAATGCAATGAGACATTTAAAAACTTGTGGAATTATAAGCGATGATCCAGTTACAGGAATTACTGAAATAGCTGATCCATTAGGTGTTATTTGTGGTATTACACCAGTTACTAACCCAACTAGTACAGTAATTTTTAAATCTTTGATTTCTTTAAAGACAAGAAATCCTATTATTTTTGCTTTCCATCCTAATGCTCAAAAATGCTGTGTTAAAACTGCTGAAATTATTAGGGAAGCTGCTATTAAAGCTGGTGCTCCTAAAAATTGTATTCAATGGATTGAAAAACCTTCTATGGATGCTACAACAGCTTTAATGCAAAATCCAGGAGTTGCTTCTATTTTAGCTACTGGTGGTAATGCAATGGTTAGAGCTGCATATAGTTGTGGTAAACCTGCTTTAGGAGTTGGTGCTGGTAACGTACCTGCTTATGTTGAAAAAACCTGTAATGTTGCTCAAGCTGCAAATGATATTTTAATGTCTAAAGCATTTGATAATGGTATGGTTTGTGCTAGTGAACAAGCAGCTATTATTGATCAAGAAATTTATGATGATTTTATTTCACATATAAAAAGATATGGCGCTTATCTTTGTAATAAAGAAGAAAAAGCGATGCTTGAAAAATATATGTTTAGACCAACACCTGATGGAAAAGGAACTGCTTTATTCCCTGGATTAGTCGGACATAGTGCTTATGATATTGCACATAATGCTGGATTTGAAGTTCCAGAAGAAACACCAATTTTATTAGTTGAATGTAAAGAAGTAAGCATGAAAGAATGTTTAACTCGTGAAAAATTATCTCCTGTATTAGCTTTAGTAAAAGCAAAAGACACCGCTGATGGATTTAATAAAGCTGAAGCTATGGTTGAACAAGGCGGCTTAGGTCATAGCGCTTGTATTCATACAGCAAGTAAAGAATTAGCTGATGAATTTGGCAAACGTCTTGAAGCTTGTAGAATCATTTGGAACTCCCCAACAACATTTGGTGGTATTGGTAATGTTTATAATTCTTTCTTACCTTCTATGACTTTAGGTTGTGGTAGTTATGGCCATAACTCAGTAAGTGGTAATGTTAGTGCTGTTAACTTAATAAATATTAAAAGAATTGGTAAGAGGAGAAATAATATGCAATGGTTTAAAGTCCCATCAAAAATATATTTTGAAAGAAATAGTATTCAATATTTAAAAGATGCTAAGAATGTAAACAAGGCTTTCATTGTTACTGATAGTTCAATGGTAAAATTAGGCTTCTTACAAAAAGTTATTGATGAATTAAAAGCTAGAAGAAATGATGTCACAATTCAATTATTTACTGATGTAGAACCAGATCCAGATATTACAACTGTTAAAAAAGGTTGCGAATTAATGAGAAGCTTTGAACCTGATACAATTATTGCTTTAGGTGGTGGTAGCTCAATGGATGCTGCTAAAGGTATGTGGTTATTCTATGAAAATCCAGATGTTAATTTTGATGATTTAAAACAAAAATTTATGGATATTCGTAAGAGAGCCTTTAGATATCCTGAACTTGGCAAAAAATCAAAATTAATCTGTATTCCAACAACTAGTGGAACAGGTAGTGAAGTTACTCCATTTGCTGTTATTTCAAATCGTGCTGAAAATAAAAAATATCCATTAACTGATTATTCTTTAACTCCTACAATTGCAATTATTGATCCTGAATTTACTACTAATTTACCTGCACAAGTTACAGCTGATACTGGGCTTGATGTTTTAACTCATGCTTTAGAAGCTTATGCAAGTGTTTTAGCAAGTGATTATACAGATGCTTTAGCTCTTCAAGCAGCCCAAATGGTATTTGAATATTTACCAAGATGTGTTAAAAATGGTAAAAACGATTTAGAAGCACGTGAAAAAATGCATAATGCATCAACAATGGCTGGAATGGCATTTGCTAATGCTTTCTTAGGTATGTGTCACTCTATGGCTCATAAAGTTGGTGGCATGTTCCATGTTCCTCATGGTAGAGCAAACGCCATTTTATTACCATATGTTATTAGATATAATGGTCAAATTCCTCAAAAATTATCTACTTGGCCAAAATATAATGTTTATGATGCCGATAAACGTTATGCTAAGATTGCTCGTTTACTTGGTTTAAAAGCTAATACTGATGCTGAAGGAGTAGAATCTTTAGCTGAAGCAGTTTATAAATTAGGCTTAGAATGTGGCGAAAAAATGAATTTTAAAGATCAAGGCATTAACGAAAAAGAATGGCTAAGTAAAGTTGAAGAATTATCATATTTGGCATATGAGGATCAATGTACCCCAGCTAATCCACGTATTCCTTTAGTTAAAGATATGCAACAAATTTTAATTGATGCATACTATGATAATTTTATGAAAACTGGTCCAAAAGCTAAAAAATAATAGGGAATAGCAAGGTTTTAAGTTAAATTAATTGTTTATTTAGACTCGTCAGATTGGCGAGTCTAAATTTTTTAATAAATAGTAATTTATAGAAGTATAAAATTAAATGTTATAAAATATTTGAGGAGAAATATATATGGCAAAATTTGATACAAGAGTCCAAGAATTAAGATATGAGGTAGTTAAGGCTGTTGCTAGACATTTATTTAATGATGACTTTAATGAAAAAGTCTTAGATATTCCTAAAGAAATCATTCCTGGTCCTAAACCAACAATGCGTTGTTGTATTTATAAAGAAAGAGCAATCGTTGAAGAAAGAATTAAATTAACAATTCATAATTCTTTTGACAATAGTAATGTCATTAATGTTATTCCAATTGCTTGTGATGAATGTCCTTTAGGTGGATATACCGTTACAGATCAATGTAGAGGTTGCATTGCACATAGATGTTATAATGCATGTCCTAGAAAGTGTATTAGTTTTGATAACAATCTTCGTGCTCATATCGATAAATCTAAATGTGTTAATTGCGGAATGTGTGCAAGAAACTGCCCATATGAAGCTATTGAAAATAAGGTTAGACCATGTGAAAGAGCTTGTAAAATGAAAGCAATTTCACCAAGTAATGTTGATAGTAGTGCAACTATAAATTACGATAAGTGTATTCAATGTGGAGCGTGTGTTTATACGTGTCCATTTGGAGCAATTGTTGATGAATCATATATTAAACAAGTTATTGATATCATTAAAGGAAGCGAAAATAATACTAAATATCAAGTTTATGCTGTTGTTGCTCCTTCCATTGGTGCTAATTTTTATGGCTTTAAAACTGGACAAATAATTAGTGCCATTAAAAAGCTTGGTTTTTATCGTGTTGCTGAAGCTGCTTTAGGAGCAGATATGGTTGCTCTTGATGAGGCTAGCGAATTGGCTAATAAAGGTATTTTAACTTCTTCATGTTGTCCAGCTTTTGTTACATATATTAAAAAATATTATCCTACATTAAGTGATAAAGTTAGTCATACATTATCTCCAATGGCTATGATTTCAAAGACATTAAAAGAGCATAAACCAGGTTGTAAAGTTATATTTATTGGGCCTTGTACAGCTAAAAAACAAGAGGTTAGATGGGAAAGTGTTAGACCTTATGTTGATAGCATTTTAACATTTGAAGAGTTACAGGCTTTAATTGATGCAAAAGATATTGATGTTGGAAGTTTAGTAGAATCACATTATGAATATGGAAGCGAATTTGGTAGGGGCTTTGCTAAATGTGGTGGTTTAACTGCTGCTGTTAATCAAGCTTTAAAAGAAAAGAAATCCAATTTTATTGCTAAAGGTGTTGTTTGTGATGGAATAGATAATATTAAACTTGTTTTAAATAAATTAAAAGCTGGAACAGATGAATTTAATTTTATTGAAGGTATGGCGTGTGTTGGTGGTTGTATTGGTGGACCTTGTAATTTAACCCATGAAATGCGTAATAAAATTATGGTTGATAAATTTTCTAATAGTGCTGAAAGTAAAACTATTAGTGATGCAATTTTAAAAGCAGGAGTTATTGATAAAAATGAATAAGGAATTTAGAGATTTAATTACTAATGATGAAAGTTTAGCTGATGTTATATTAATCGGTGTGCCATTTGATAAAAATGCGAGTGTTGGTAAAGGAGCTAGTTTTGCTCCACAAGTTTTAAGAGAACTTTCTTATGATTTACCAGCTTTAGATAGAAATGGTAATGATTTACGTTCTTTAAAAATTTTTGATGAAGGTGATATAAAAGATTTTGATTTTACTAACATGGAAAAAGAATTTAGTAATCGATTATTTAATAAAAAAGGCTTTCATTTAATTTTTGGTGGGGATCATTCGATTGCTATTGCTAGTTGTAGAGCTTTTTATAATTATGCAAAAAGATTAGATAAAGAGCCAGTTATTATTCATATTGATGCTCATCCAGATATCTGTGATGTTTATGAAAATAGCAAATATTCTCATGCTTGTCCAATATTTCGTTCTTTAGAGTATGGATATAAAGATGAAAATGTTGTTCTTGTTGGTGTTAGAGGATTTGAAGCTCAAGAAATTGAAACTTTTAAAAAGAAGAAGGATTTAAAAGTTTTTAAAGCTAGTGATGTTGAAAACTTCGGTATTGATAATGTTATATCATATATTATTAATAAATATAAAGATGACAAATATCTTATTTATATAAGTTACGATATTGATGCTAATGATCCAAGTTATGCTCCTGGAACTGGTACTCCTGAAGCTTTTGGTTTGACGTCAAATGAAACAATGAAATTAATTACTAATTTAGTTAGAAATCTTAATGTTGATGCTATGGATATAGTTGAGGTTGCTCCCCCTCTTGATGTAAATAATATTACTAGTTGGTTAGCTTTAAAATCTTTATATGAGGTATTTTACCAATTAATACTTAGAAAAAATGACTGATTGGGACGCAATATTTAAAGAAATAAAAAATAAAAATTATGCAATTAAGTTGCATAATTTTTTAATGGAAGAAAGAAAAAAATACATCATTTATCCAAAAGAAAATGATGAATTTAACGCTTTTAAACTAACTCCTTATAATAAAATTAAAGTGGTTATATTTGGGCAAGATCCTTATTATCATGAAAATCAAGCGATGGGACTTGCTTTTAGTGTTCCAAAAGGAGTTACCTTGCCACCTTCTTTAAGAAATATTTATAAAGAGATTGAAATAGAATTTAAAAGAGATTTTGTTGATAAATCTGGTGATTTAACATATTTAGCAAAACAAGGAGTTTTATTATTGAATCCTATTTTGACAGTTCGAGAAAATTTTCCATTATCTCATGATAATATTTTATATAAAGAGTTCTGCTTAGATATCATAAAATATATTGAGAATAATAATAATCCAATTGTTTACTTATTGTGGGGAAATAAGGCTAAGCAATATGAAAAATACATAACAAATAAAAACCATTATGTGATTAAAACAAGTCATCCTTCGCCTTTAAGTGCTAATCAAGGTGGATGGTTTCATAGTAATTGTTTTATTAATACAAATATTTTTTTAATTAAAAATAATATTCAGCCAATAAATTGGCTAAAATGATATATTGACTTACTTAAATTATTCATATGGATAAAAAAATATTAAAAAACATTTCAAATTAGCATATATATTTACCTAAAACTTATTCATATTTATTAATAAATTAATGTATTTATATTTATTATTGACATATTACTTTATATTATTTTTTTATTTGAAAATAATTAAATCATTTTATTTTATAAATATTTAATATTTATAAAGAAAAAAGTATACGTTACGACTATAATATAACTAATTATAAAGGAGTAATTTTATTATGGGTTTAAAGAAATATGATGCAGAGGCAATAAAGGCTCAAGAAGAATTGAAAGATGAAGAACTTAAAGCTAAAGAAGAAAAAGAAGAACTTGAAGAGGATGTTAAAATTGATGATGAAATTATCGTTCCAGATGATATTCCTGAAGTGAATGAATCTAACATTACTAGTGATGAAGATGCATTAATTAATGAAATTAATACATATCGTGAAGACTATAAAAAATTTTATAAAAAGCAAAAATTAAATAGAACATTTATAACTGTTGGAACTTTAGTTTTTCTTACTGCAGGTCTTGTTGTATTCTTTTTAAATAAGCAAATTGGTGACTATGCAACCTATATTGGAATTGGGATTGTTTTAGTTGCTTTAATTGCAAGTTTTATTTTATCTACTGTTTTTAAGAAGAAACTTGAGACTAGAGCTAGAGACTATATGAAAGAATATTGTAATGCAACTAATAGGTATTTATTTTCTAATAGCGAATTTAATGATGTAAATATCGAAGCTAATAAGCAAATGGATTCACATTTATTTGTTGATGCTCATTTTTATAAAAATATTAGAAACACTAGAAGTAGAAATCATGTTACTTTAATATATAAGAATAAAGTTTTAACTAGTGCCGATCTAGCAGCAAATATTTTAATAAAAAATAGAACTGCTCCAATGTTTTTAGGAAAATACTATGACTACGAATGCGATTATAATAAAGATAAATTCATTATTTTTCAACTAAAGGGTAAAGAATTATCGAAACCTTTAGATGATATTGATGACTTAAAAGTTATGGAAAACAACAAAAGATTTGTCATTTATTCTAATGATGATGAGTACCGTAAATATTTAACTAATAAAGTCCTCACAGAACTTCTTAAATTTAAAATTGATAATGTTTTAATAGATGTTATTTTCTCTATACATAATGGGAAAGTAGATTTAGGAATTGATTATAGTGACGATTTTATCAATATTCCAGTTGAATCAAATTTTAAAATTGATTATGTTAGAAGAGCAAAATTGGATTTAGATAGAGTTTTAAAAATTTTCGATTTATTAGATAAATAAGATTGTCTTAAGGAGTAATTGGTATGAGCCTTAAGGGTAAATGGATAGAAGTTCAAGGATATAAGCATGATGGAAGAATGCATCGTATTTGGGATAGTGTCTTTGTTGTCGATGAAACTGATGAATATATTGTAGTAGCATCAACAAAAACAAAGGTAATTGAACATGATTTTCGCATTTGGTACACGAAAGAGCCGGCTGTTATGATTTTTTTTAAGTCTAATTGGTGGAATGTAATTGCAATGCTTAAAAAAATTGGAATTACGTATTATGTTAATTTAGCTTCCCCATATGTTATTGATAAAGATAAAGTGAAATATATTGATTATGACTTAGATATTAAACTTTATCCTAATAAGGAAATTAAAGTTATTGATGTGCAAGAATATGGTTATCATCGTAGAAAATATGGTTATAGCGATGAAATTGATAAAATTTTAAGATTTAATTTAAAAGATATTCGAAAAAAAATGAAAGCAAAGGATTATCCTTTTAATAGTGATACAATTAAGAAATATTATGAATCATTTTTAAATAGAAATGGCAAAGGTAATTTAAATGGATAAGATAGTTTATACAAAAAATGAAAGTGAGACTATTTCTTTAGGTGAAAAAGTATCTCATTATTTATTTAAAGGAAGCGTTATTTTGTTAAGTGGAGATTTAGGTGCTGGAAAAACTACATTTACAAAAGGTGTTGGTTTGGGATTAGGAATTAAAGATGATATAAATTCTCCAACATTTAATATTGCTAAATGTTATTTTAATGATAAAAATTTGAATCTTTATCATATTGATGCTTATCGACTTGAGGATGTTCCAAGTGAAAATAAAGAAATTGGTTTAGATGAGTTAATTGATGGTGATGGCGTTTGCCTTGTTGAATGGCCAAATTTCATTAAAGACATGGTTGATGAAAAAAGAGCACTAAATATTTCAATAACTATTCAAAACGATTTAAGAAAATTTGTTTTTAAAAGTGATAATTCTAAATACGATAAATTATTTGAGGAGATTAACTAAATGTATAGCCTAATTTTAGATTCTACTAATGTAAAATTAAATGTTGGCTTAGCAAAAGACAATGTTTTAATTGATGAAATAAGTTATGAATGTTGGCAAAAACAATCGGAAATGATGATTCCTGAAATTAAAAAAATTTTAGAGAATAACAAAGTTAGTCCTAAAGATATTAATGAAATTTTAGTTACAATTGGACCGGGTAGTTATACAGGAGTAAGAATTGCTTTAACAATTGCTAAAGTATATGCCTATTGTTTAAACATACCTTGTTATTTTTTTAGTAGTTTAATGGTTCTAGAAAATTATAATAAAAAATCAATATGTGTAATTAACGCTCGCAGCAATCGTAGTTATTTTGGTGTGTATGATAAAAATAAAGTCTTAGTAAGCGATACAATTAAAACAAACGATGAAGTAATTAATTATATTAATAATCATCAAGATTATGCTGTATGTGGAGATACAGATTATTTAAATATTGATGGTGAAAATAATAGCGTTTCAAGCAATATGATTTTATTAAAAGATAATAGTCATCTTGTTAAAGATATTATGTCTTTAAAAGCCATTTACTTAAAGGATTAATATGCAAATTATTAAAGCAAAAGAAAGTGACCTAGATGCAATTATTGAAATAGAAAATGAATCATTTAAAACGCCGTTTAAAAAAAGTGATTTTTTATATGAATTAAATAATAATCCATTTTCTTATTTTTTTGTCCTTATTGAAAATAACATAGTAGTTTCTTATATAATTTTCTACATAACATTTGATAGTTCTACTATATGTAAAATTGCTACTAAAAAATCTAAAAGAAATATGGGATTTGCAGGGTTTTTAATTGAATTTGCTATTAATTTAATTAAAAATAAAGGTTGCTTTTGCATTACTTTAGAAGTGAGAATTTCAAATAAAAATGCAATAAGATTATATGAAAAGTATGGTTTTAATAAAGTAAATATAAAGAAGAATTATTATGATGATTTCGAAGATGCTTTATATATGATAAGAGGTTTATAAAATGGATAAAATTATTTTAGCTTTAGAATCAAGTTGTGATGAGACTGCTTGCGCTATTATTAAAAATGATGAATTATTAGCAAATGTTATTTCAAGTCAAATTGAAGTTCACCAAAAATATGGCGGTGTAATGCCTGAAATTGCTAGTAGACTTCATTTAGAAAATATTTTATGTGTTATTGATGATGCTTTAAAAAAATCTAATATCAAATTAGATGATGTAAGTGCAGTGGCTGTAACTAGAGGTCCTGGATTAATTGGTGCTTTACATGTTGGCTTGCAGGCAGCTAAAACGATATCCTTAATTTATAATAAGCCTTTAATTCCAGTACACCATTTAGCAGGACATATTTATGCAAATGAATTCGTTAAACCTTTGAAGTTTCCTCTTTTAGCAGTTGTTGTTAGTGGTGGTAATACGGAACTTGTCTATATGAAAGAACATTTGTCCTTTGAGATTATAGGCGAAACAAAAGATGATGCTATAGGTGAAAGCTTTGATAAAGTAGCTAGAGTTTTAGGTCTACCTTATCCTGGAGGTGTCGCTATTGATCGACTTGCTAAAGAAGGTAAACATACTTATCATCTTCCTGAACCATTAAAAGACAATAGTTTAAATGTATCTTATAGTGGATTAAAAACTGCAGTAATTAATTTAGTTCATAAAGAGGAGCAAAATAATCGAAGTATTAATATAAAAGATATGGCTAAGTCGTTTCAAGATACCGCTATTAAAGAATTACTTGATAGGGTAAAAAGAGCAACAAGTATATACGATGTTAAGCAGGTTGTTTTAGCTGGAGGAGTTAGTGCCAACTCTTATTTAAGAGAAGAAATTCAAAATATGTATAAAGATAGTTCGATAGATGTCATTATACCTCCTATTTGGTGTACAACAGATAATGCAGCAATGATAGCGAAAGTTGGTAGTTATTTATATGACAAAAAAATATTTGCACCATTAAGTATATCTGTCGATCCATCGTGGAAAATTGAAAATTATTTAAAATTTTAATATTGTACTCGTTTTTGATGAAATTCTTATCGGTATCAATAAATCAATTGACAGTAATTTAAATTAAAATATGTTCATTTGTTGAGTAATTTTTAGTGTAGATAATAACTTAAAAAATTTCGAAATATAATTTTATTTTTCAAAATATAAGAAAAGATTTTATTAGAGAATTAGTCAGTTTTTATATTAAGAATTGTTCTAAAATATTGATTTTGATAAAATAATGAAATTTGTAACTATAACTTCTAGTTTAACCTATAAGATGAGTGGAACTAATAATGTTTACAAATCGTTAGAGCCTTAGAAACTTTATTAATAAAATAACTTAAAGTATAAATGAAGCATAGATTTTGTTAAAATATAACAAGTGAGGTTGATTATGGAAGCAAAAGTTTTAGATTATAAAAATGATGTTAAATGGATTGATGTAAGTAATGATTGTGGCCTTAAAGTACGTTTATGCACTTTTGGAGCGAGTGTTTTTTCATTATCATTAGATAATAGTCCACTTATTCTAAGTTTAAAGGATCAAGAATTCTTTTTAAATTGTCCACAATATTTTGGCAAGACTCTTGGTAGAGTAGCAGGAAGAATTCCTTTAAACGGAAATTTAGATGGGGTTAGTTATAAATTAGCTCAAACTAAAGATTTTAACTATACTCTTCATGGTGGAGATAATAATTCTATATCTTATAAAAATTGGAATTATAAGATTAGAGAAGCTAAAAACAAAGTCGATGTAATTTTTGATTTAGTCGATAAAGATAGAGCAAATGGTTTTCCTGGAAGATGCCATATTTATGTAATTTATTCTATTTTTAAAGATCAAAATAATTTTAAAATTACCTTTAAGGCTTCAAGCAATAAAACTACTTTATTGAATTTATCAAATCATATTTATTGGAGTTTTGATAATGACAATTCTATTACTGATTATTCTATGAAAATGAATGCTTCTAAATATGGTGTTGTAGATAAAGATGTATTTATTATTAAAACTGAAGATGTTCCTGAATATTTAGATTTTAATAGAATGTCAAAATTAGGACCTAAACTTAATAAAGTTGAAAAAACATTTTTAGGAACAATTGATAATACTTTTATCTATAATGAAGTTAATAGTAAAAAGCCACAAGTTATATTAAAAAATGATAAAGTTCAACTTTCTTTGTATACCGATTATCCTGCAATGAATATTTATGTTGATAATTCTATGACAAATGTTGATTTTGTTAATAATGATCATTTTAAAACTAGACGAGGTATTGCCTTAGAGCCTCAATTATATGTTTTAGATGGCGATTCTATTGTACTTAAAAAAGGACAAAAATATAATCATTTTATAATGTATAAAATTAAGAAAATAGGTTAGATTAGGAGGGTTTTATGATTAAAGAGAGCGATTTAATTAATAATTTTATTAATATTTTTAAAATTAAACCTGATTATGTTATCGATACTGGTGGACGCTTTGAAATTTGTGGAAATCATACAGATCATAATCATGGATATTGTATAGTTGCTAATAGTTCTTTAAGAGTTTATGCTAGCTTAAAAAAAGATGAAGATAAAGTTTCTATTAAGTCAAAAGGTTATGATTATTTTGAATTTTATATAAATGATCTTGAACCAAAAATAGTAGATAGAAGTAAACCAATTGCCTTAATAAAAGGCGTTCTTTTTAGATTAAAAGAACTAGGGTATAAAATAGGTGGATTTAAAGCTTATATTGAAAGTGAAATTCCTGATGGCAGTGGTGTTAGTTCAAGTGCTGCAATGGAATCATTATTTGGTTATATTATTTCTTATTTATATAATGATGGTAAAATTGATCCATTAGTAATTGCAAAAACTGGTCAATTTAGTGAAAATAAGTTTTTTTATAAGCCATGTGGATTATTAGATCAAGTTGGCACTTCGTTTGATAGTAGTAATTTCTTAGATTTTAAAGATATAGATAATCCTAAAATCATTAATTTACCATTTAATTTACCAGTAACTTTATTTTTAATAAAATCTATTGGAGATCATTCAAATTTAACTCCTTTGTATGCTGCTATTCCTAATGCAATGTATGAAGTTGCAAATTTATTAGAGGGAAAGAAGTTTTTAAGAGATGTAAATGATGAGAATATTTTTAAACGTATTGATGAATTAAATGTTGCTAGTGACATTAAAAGAAAAGCTAAACATTTCTTTATTGAAAATAATAATGTATTAGAAGCTAAAGATGCAATTTTAAACAATAATTTAAATGAATTTTTTGATGCTATTAGAAAAAGCCAAGAAAGTAGTAAAAATGATATTGAAAATACATTTGTTAAAGGAGAATATGTTGGTTCACCTCAAGAAATTATTGATAAAGCAAGTGAATTTTTAAAAGACAATGGAGCTATAAGAATTCATGGAGGGGGATTTAAGGGTACCGTTTTAGCTTTTGTTAAAAATGATTTTGTTGATGAATTTTCGAAATATTTAATGAAAAATTATAGTTCAGATCGTTATTTTAAGGTTACTATTTCAAATAAAGCTGTACACTTTAAAAAATTATAATCGTGTTTAACAAAGCTAAACTGAAATTATTTAATTTATTTAAAAGTATTAATTACAAAAATATCATTTATGTTTTAATGATATTTTTTGTATTAGCTTCTTCAATGATTTTTGGAGAGGTTAATAATTCAAATGTAACAAATGCTTTTGGTAGGAATTTTTCTTATACTTCAACTTTTATTTTTTATTTTATAATTTTAAGTTCTTTTATAGCTACTATTTATATTGCTTATATTAATAAAATAATTAAACTTAATAAAAGAATTATAATTTTTATTTTTATAGGAATTATTACTATTACTTACATGGGATTAGTGGTTTTTCTAACTGATTATTCTCATCTATTTATTAATAATTCAAATAAAATTACCAATTTAGATAAAATAAAATCTTTGATGGATGTTAGTTTGAGTGTTTTTACGGCTTTTATCTTAATGCATGAAGTTCCTCGCTTTAAGGAAAAGGATTTGGCTATAAGAATTTTTTGCTATATGTTTATTATTTTTTCTTTGGTGATGATTATTTATTCATTAACTACAGAATTTTATAAATACGGAGCTATAATTAAACATCCAACCTTTTTTACAAAATATGAATATGGGATTCAAAATGGTTTACAATGCTTAAGCTTTTTTAAATATGGTAATGTCTATGGTCATGTTTTATTTTTACTTTCTTTAGTTATTTTGTTATTATCAATAAGTTATAATTGTCGATATATTTTTCTATTTAATATTATTGTTGGAATATTTATAATTTTTAGTGGATCAAGATCGAGCTTTTTAGGATTTGTTATTTTACTTATTTCTTATGGTATTAATTATTTAATTTATTTATATAGAAAGAATAAAATTATTTTTTATATTATTATAATTTTACTTATTTTTTTATTTTTCTTAATCACAATTGATGCATTTTATTTTAATAATATTACTATAAAGGAAGCTATTATAAAAAGCGATGGAAGTAAAGAAATTATTCAATATTCCATTTTAGATTTAGCTAAAAAATGTTTTAAATATATAAAATCACGTTTAACTATATTTGATAATGCTAGAAATAATTTTATTTTAACTGATTATATTTTTGGCATTGGTTACAATATAAATGATTTATATAGTAGAACATTTGATTCCTCTTTTTTTAATTATCATAATGGTTACATTGAAGTGTTTACTTCTGGTGGAATTTATTTATGCGTATTATATTTATTTTTGTTAGGATATATTATTTATAATAATTTCAAGATAAATAAAAATAAATCTACTTATAAGAATTATTTATTAATAATTTTGGCCCCTTATTTAGTGTATCAATTAAGTGAAGCATTTCCTTTTTTATTTAATGTTTTTGGAGGTGGAATTATGGCAATTTTACTTATTATGGTTCCTTTTAATCAAGTTATAGATGAAGATAAAATTTCTAATATAAGAAATTTATTTATTAAAGTGAGGTAATAATTATGAAATTTGATAATTTTAATAAGGTTTATAAGTTCTTATTATTATTCCCTATTTGGGGATTTATTGCTTCAGGAATTTATCGAATTATATATTATTTTAAAGTTAATAAAAGTTTATTAACTTTAATTGTAGGTATAATTTGTTTTGTCCCTTTTGTTGGATTTTTCGTGTCAATAGGAGATTTTGTTACAATTTTAATTAATAGAAAATTATTTATTTTTATTGAATAAAAATTGTATTGAAGGTATTAAAAAATAGTCATTTTTGATAAGATATTGTTATGGGAAAAGATTTATTTAATTATATAAATTTCAAAATGTTTAATGTCTTAACAAGCAAAGATAAAGAATTTAATCTTGATATGTTAATGAAATTATATGATTATTTTTGTGGTGAATATGGCGTTGATAATGCTTTAAGGAATGATATCATTAATTATTTAGAAAGAACTATAAACTTTTCTATTTATAAAGATAAAGAAATTGATGATGAATATGAAAATGATATCTCTAAGAAAAATAAGCGTGAAATTATAGTTGCTAAGTTAAATATATTTAAAAAAAGAGGGTGGATCGAAGAAGAGTATAATAAAGATTTAGATACTACGTATATGCTTAATAGTGATGCCATAGCATTACTTGAAGTTTTTTATTCGATTATGCATATTGATCATAGTAATGAATTTAGCGGTTATGTTATTTCAACTTATAATAATTTGAAAAATCTTGATTATAATAAAAATGCTACACAGGCAATTGAACAAGCTTATGAAAGTAGTAAAAAATTTAGTAATAATTTAAATGGTATGAATAGTAATATTCGTAAATATACAAATGATATTTTACAAAAAGAAAATTTTACTGCTAATGATATAGCTTATAATCTATTTAAAGAATATCAAAATCAAGTGGGTGTAAAATTATTTAATAATTTAAAGACTAATGAAAATCCAAGGATGTATGCTCGAGATATCATTTTGCTAGTTGATATTTTTAGCGAGGACGATAATTTTCAAAGAATAATGTCCAACTATAAAGATGTTAAGAAAATTAAAAAATTAACTAATGATGATTTTCAATACATGAGGAAATTGCTTAATTATATTAAAACTACTTTTTTAAATGTTGACTCAAGAATTAGGAATATTGATATAAAAAATAATACATATTTAAAAGTATGTGAAGAGAAGATTAAATTTATTATAAATGAATCTAAAGATATTGAAGAATCTATTAATAATTTATTAAAAAATATTGAGATTTGCAGTGATTTTTCAAATTTTGAGGATTTTTTCGAATTTGATAATATTGAAAATATTGACTCTAACTCCTTATTTAAAGCTCGTATTAATATTCGTAGAGCAACTAAAAATGAAATTATTCATCAAGATGATATAACTATTGATGATTATAAAAATATGTTACAAATAATTAAAGATAATGAACAATATTCTTTTTCTGGTATCAATCAATTTGCTTTAAAATTATTAAATAATGAAGATAAAATTAAAATAAGTGATATTAAAAATGAAGATAATAATTTATATGTAAAACTATTTTTGTTAACAGCATATCAAACTAATGATAATGCATCCTACGATATTAAATATTTAAATAATGAAACAATTATTAATAATTATATTATGCAAGATTTTGAAATTATAAGGAGAAAATAATTTTATGGATAAAGTTGAATGCTTAGAGTTTTTAACTAATAGATTTCGTGGTTTTAGTGAATTAAAGCAAGAACTTTTTACTAAACTCGTTTTAAGACTTTTAAACGAAACTTTTTTAATTAAAGATAGAACTGATGATAAAAAAGATTATTATAATGCTAGTGAATTAAAAGAAGAATTAGAGAAATTTTTTCAAGTTTTAAATTATGGCTTTTATGAAGATAAGATTTTGCAAATTATTTATATAAAAACTGAAGATAATAAAAATAGAATGCACTTAACTAAATTTGAAACCGTATTACTTTTATGTTTAAGAGTCGCTTATTATAAAAATAGTAAAAAATCAGGATTAATTAATGTTGCATCAATTACTTTTGAAGATTTAAAACAAGATGTTTTAAAAACGAATATATTTAAAGATGAAAAATCAAATAATGAATATATAGAAGCAATTAGAAAATTAAGAAAGTTTAAAATTGTTGATTTTAGTGGTGGGAAAAATTTTTCTAATGAATCAAGAATATTTATTTATCCTTCTATTGCATATGTTGTATCTAGTAATGATATAAATGATTTAGATAATAGAATTAAAGCTTTTAATAAGGAAGATAAGAATAATGAAGAAGTTAACTAAAATTAAATTAATAAATTGGCATATTTATAATGATATAGAAATAGAAATTAGTGGCAATACAGTAATCAGTGGTGAAAATGGCTCTGGTAAATCTACTTTAATAGATGCTATTTTATATGTTATTTCGGCTGGAACATGTAAATTCAATACTGCAGCTAATGAAAAGAATGATCGAAATTTAGAAAGTTATGTTAGAGGAAAACTTGGTTTTGAAAAGAAAGAATTTTTGCGACCAAATGACACTATTTCCCACGTTGTGCTTGAATTTTTTGATGATTTATCTGATACATATTCAGTTATTGGTTCGATTATTTCAGCAAATGTAGGTTCTAAGATTGAGAAAGTTTTTTATCATATACCTAATTCTACAATCAAGAGTGAATTTTATTATAGTATTAACGGAAATAAAAAATATCCTACAAATTATGAAGAACTAAAAAGGAATTATAATAAAAACCTTGAATTCGATGTTTTAGATGGGAATATAGAAGCTATTAAAAAGAAAATTTTAATTTGTCTTAATATTGAGGATAGTAAATATTTAGAATTACTACCTAAGGCTTTAGCTTTTAAACCAATCGGTGAAATAGATAAATTTGTTTATGATTATTTATTACCAAGAAAAGATTTAGATCTTGTCAATATGAAAGAGAGTGTTCGACGTTATAGGCATTTACAAGATATTATAAATTTAGAACAAGATAAATTAAATTATTTAAACCCAATAAAAGAAAATGGCTTAGTTTACGATAATTTATATGATGAAATTAAATCTTTAGAAATTATTTTAAATGAAAAAGAAATTGATAAAATAAAGCTAGATATTGATGAAAATAAATCAAAGATTTTTGAATATCAAAATCAAATTTTAACAATTGAACAGCAGATAAATGAAATTGATGATTCTATTGAAAGAGCAAAGATTAGTAAGGAAAAACTACAAAATAGCGATATTTTTGAAGCCATTAAAAAATTAGAAAACGATAAGAAAAATAAAATATATCGTAAAGAAACTATCGAAAAAGAATTTCAAAAGAAAGGAAATTATCTTGATGAAATTTATATAGATTTAAATATTTTAAATCATCATAGTGCAATTAAAGAATCTTTTTATAAGAGTGATTTTATAAATTATCAAAACGAGGTTAACGAATTAAAAAAATTTGAAAAAACTACTACAACTGAAGTTCATTTAGATAATAGTAAATTTATTTCTAATAGAGATAAAGTCAATGAAAAAATTAATTATATTAATGACGAGATAAAGAAATTAAACCAAGGCTTTATTTTACAAGATGACAAAGTTGAACTTTTAAAACGATATTTAAACTTATATTTTTTTGATAAATATAATAAAAATATTAAAATTAGTGCTTTTTATGAATTAGTTGAAGTTAAAGATGAAAAGTGGAGAAATGCTTTAGAAGGATTCTTAAATAAGAGAAAAACTTATTTATTTATTGAAGATGGTAAATATTTTGATGAAGCTTTAAAAGTTTATGAAGATTATGCTAACAGTGATTCTAATTTATATGGTGTTGGTTTAGTTAATGTTGATGCTTTAGAAGATATTAAAATAAATGAGAATTCATTAGCTTCAAAACTTGATTATTTAACAGAAGATGCAAGGAAATATGGAGCTTATGTTTTAAATAATATTTTCTGTGTTGATAAAATTGAAAAACTTAAAGAGCATGATGGAGCAATTACTAGTTCTTGCATGCTCTACCAAGGAAAAGTTGCTAGTAAAATTAATCCAAAATTTTATAGCAGGTATTATTTAGGTATTAACTCAATAAAACTAAATATTCAAAATTTAGAAAAGCAACTAAGTGTTTATAAATTAGATTTAAGCGATTATGAAAATAAAATTAGTCTTTCTAATAGAAAACTTGAGGCTTTAGAAAGAATAAGGGATAATCTACCATTTGTTAATTTAGATAGTAATTTATTTTTAGAATTGGAAGATCTAAATAAGTCAATCGATAAAATTGAAAAAGAAATTATTAGTTATAATAATAGTGATATCATTTCTTTAAGAGAACAAATAAAAGAAATAGAAGATAGAATTAAATCTTTAGTAAAAAACAAATCGAATTTAGATATTTCCAAAGATGAAATTAATAAAAACAAAATTGCTTTAGAAATTAGAATTGATAATTCTCAAAAAAGAATTTCTGAATACAATATGAGTATTAGCGATTATTCTCAGAAAAATATTTATAAAACGTTAAAAGAAATCTATTATTTAAAATCTAGTGATGTAATTAATGATGCAATAAACAAAAAGAGCATTGATCTAGAAAATAAAAGAAGAATCATTATTGGCAATATGTCAAAATATTGTTCAAATCCTGATTTTCATTGTGATTTAAATCCAGAAGTTTCCAATTTAGATAAATTTATTAGCTTATGTAATCAAATTGAATGTCGCGAACTTGTTAAATTTAAAGATGATGCTCGAATCGCTAAAGGAGAATGTGAAAAGGCATTTAAAAACGATTATATAATGAAAATTCGTGATAACATTAATGAAGAACGACAAAATATTAAAAGGCTTAACGATTCATTATCAAAGAAACCTTTTGGTAGCGACAAAGAGATTTATAAATTTGTAGTAGATGGTACCAAAAAGCCTGAATATGAGCAATATTATCAAATTTTTATTTCCAATGAGAGTTATACACAAAATAATCTATTTGAAACAGAAATGAGTGAAAGAAATTTAGCATTGATGGATCAACTTTTCGAGAGATTAAATGATCCTAATGAAGCTAATAACGAAAAAGAATTGGCTAAATTTACAGATTATCGTAATTTTTTAAGTTATGATATTCAGATTACAGATAAAAATGGCAATAAAACATTTTATTCTAAAGCTGGTAAGGGAAAAAGTGGAGGTGAGACACAAACACCATTTTATGTTTTTATTGCGGCTTCTTTTGAGCAAATTGTTTCAAAAACTCGCAATTCTAAATCTCCTGCTTGTTTAGTTTTTTTAGATGAGGCATTTAATAATATGGATGATTCCCGTATTCAAACAATGATGGATTTCTATCGTGATTTGCAAATTCAACTTATTATAAGTGTTCCTACCTTAAGAATTAATTCTATATTAAAATATTGTGATACTGGTTTATCAATTATAAAGAAAAATAATCAAGCATTTATTTATAAGATTAGTAAAAAAGAGATTTATGACGATAGAAAATAATCCGCTTGATATTGTTATTATTAATAAATTATTAGATAAATATGAAAATAGTGTTCTTTTTAAAGAATCAAATAAAAACAAACTTAATATTTATTTAAATTCAAATGATAAAATTTTTATTAATTATTGGTCAAATGTTGCTTATCGTTATAGAGATGAATATAATTTTTATTTAAAAAAATTAGAAGATCAGAGCTTAATTGAAATTAAATATAAAGATAATTTAATTGATAAAATATTTTTGAATCTTAAAAACATTGATAAAGCATATTTATATTGCAATAGAGAAAATAAAAATACAATTTATGATAGATGTTTAAATGTTGTTTCTAATTATCAAAATTTAGAAAAAAGCAAGGTTTTAGAGGGTTTTTTATCTAAAATCAAGGAAATATTAATTAATAAACAATCTTTTAAAAAATATTTTACGGACTTAAATGAGTTAGAATATTTGATAAAAGGAATAGATCAAATAGAAAATAATAAAGAAGAACAATTCCTAAGAAATTTTAGTAATAAAACTTTTAGCGATTCAAAATACTTGGAAAAACATGTTTCAAAATTTATAAGTATTTTTAATGAATTTGGTAATTATGATTTTTTAAATGAAACAGAATTTATTAATTATTTTAATATTTATAAAATCCCAACTTTCACCTATATTAAAGGAAATGCTTTAATTAAAATTAACGGGCAAATTATTGACTTAAACTCCTTAGGCGATTCTTTTTCGCTAACTAGAAATGAAATTACTAAACTCGAATTTATAAATATTAATAGTAAGAAAATACTAACTATAGAAAATTTAACTACATTTTTTTATTTTAATGATCCTTCTTTTTTTATTGTTTATTTAGGAGGATTTGCAAGTTCAAATCAATTATTTTTGTTAGAAAAAATAAAAAAGTTGAACAACAATTTTAAATATTTTCATTTTGGTGATATTGATTGTAATGGAATCAATATACTAATCGATTTAGAAAAAAGAACTAAATTATCAATAAGACCACTATATATGGATGAGAATATTTTACTTAAGTATACTAATCAAACAGAAAAATTAACAGTTAATGATAGAAAAAGGCTTGAAAATTATTTAAACAATAATGAATATAAAAGATTTCATGAACTCATAAGATTAATGTTAGAAAAAAATATTAAATTAGAACAAGAATCAATTGAAAAATTTTAAAAAAAGTAAATAAAATATTAAATATTTTATGCTATAATTTGAATTATGGGAAAAGCATTAGAAAGTATTGAAAGATATATTGAAGATTTGGAAAATTTTGAATTGCCTGATTTTCAAGATTTACCAAATATTCCTTTATATATGGAACAAGTAGTGGGATATGTATCTGAGGTTTTAGGTGTATTAAACAAACAAAAAGATTTAAATATCACCCCTTTTATGATTAATAATTATGTCAAGGCTAAAATAATTGAAGCTCCAGTTGAGAAAAAATATAATCGTCGCCAAATTGGATATTTAATAGCTATTTCTTTAATGAAATCTGTTGTTAGTATGCGTGATTTAGCTACTTTTATTGACTTAGATAAAATAAATGGAAGTGATAAAGATAGTTTATATGCCTTTTTTAAAAAAATGGAAGATGAATCTCTTCATAACATTGTACATAAGGTTCAAATTAGAAATGAAGTTTTAAAAAAGTCTAATAAAAAGAATAAAAATGAAAATGCTGAAGAAACAGAAAAGCAAGAACAAAGTAACCTTGCTTATATAGCTTTAAAACTTTATATAGAAAGTGAAGTAAATAAATTAATAGCTGATTTTATTATGCGTAATTTATCTAGTGAAGTTCTATCTAAGAAAATTTATGAAGAAAGTGAAGTTACTAAATACGAAAATAAAAAGAATAAAGTAGAAGCAAAAATACTTGGAGATAGACAAAAGAAAACTAAGGAGGGAGTCTAAATATGAAAGTATTGGTTACAGGTGGTTTGGGTTTTATTGGAAGTCACACAGTTTGCGATTTAATAGAAAATGGATTTGAAGTTGTTATTGCTGATAATCTATATAATTCTAAAATTGATGTTTTAGATCGTATTGAAAAAATTACTGGTATAAGACCACATTTTTATCAAATTGATGTTCAAGATAAAGTTAAATTAGATGAATTATTTAAAAATGAAGAGCCTAATGCAATTATTCATTTTGCTGGTTATAAAGCTGTTGGAGAAAGTGTTTATAAGCCATTAGAATATTACGAAAATAATTTTGACACTACATTTGCTTTATTATGGATGATGAAAAAATATCCAAAATGTAAAAATTTTGTTTTTAGTAGCAGTGCTACAATTTATGGTGTTCCTGATCATGTTCCTTTAAAAGAAACTGATCCTAGAAAGGAAGCAACTTCACCTTATGGCGAAACAAAAGTTGTCATTGAAAGAATTTTAGAGGATATTGCTAAAGTTAATAAGAATTATAATATTGCTCTTTTAAGATATTTTAATCCTATTGGTGCTCATAAATCAGGTTTGTTAGGCGAGGATCCAAACGGTATTCCAAACAATTTACTACCTTATATTAATAAAGTTGCTGTTGGAGAATTACCTTACGTCAATGTTTTTGGTAATGATTATAATACACCTGATGGAACTGGAGTTAGAGATTATATCCATGTTTTAGATTTAGCTCATGGTCATGTTTTAGCACTTAAAAAATTAGAACAAAATCCAGGATTGGTTGTTTATAATTTAGGTACTGGAAAAGGTACGAGCGTATTAGAAATTATTCATGATTACGAAAAGGCAACAGGTAAAACTATTAAATATGTCATTAAGCCTAGAAGAGCTGGAGATGTTGCTAGTAATTATGCTGATTGTTCAAAGGCTAAAAAGGAACTTGGATTTACTTGTAAATATAATGTTTATGATGCTTGTTTAGACGGATATAACTTCCAAAAGGCCGAAGAAGAACGCAGAAATAAATAACTTTTTGCAGGCTTTTTGATTTTTTTAAGTGTTTTATGAAAGTTTGTTATGTTTTAACTAGCATACCTGGAAGTGGGAAATCGACATGGGCAAAAAATTTTAAAGCTTGCAATCTAAATACTTTTATTGTTTCTAGCGATGAGATAAGAAAGGAACTTGGTGGAAGTTATCAATATTTTAAAGAGGAGGATCGTGTTTGGAGAATATTTTTTTCTAGAGCAAATAAAATTGCTAAAGAAAATAAATCTTGTAATGTTATTTTAGATTCTACTTGCATTAATGATTATTATCGAAATTTATATAAAGAGAAAACTAAGGGTTTTGATAAGTATGTCTTAGTTTACTTCGATGTTCCTTTTTCTGAATGTCGTAAAAGAAATAAAAATAGAATGATTCAAAAGCAAGTTCCTGATTTTGCCTTTGATGATTTATTAAAAAGATTTAAAAAACCAAGTCAAGAAATCATTAAAATATATGATGAGTTTATTATCGTTAAAAATTAATTGCGGCGTGGACAAATGGTAAAGTCACTTGTCTCTGAAACAAGGTTTGTATTGGTTCGAGTCCAATCGCCGCAGCCAAAAAAATTTAAAGACTGATAAATAAAATATCCGTCTTTTTTATTATATTAAGTTATTTCTTTTAAGTTTATAAATTTCTTCAGCAGCAAGACGAGCTTTTGCTACAACATCTTTCTTATTTTTAGGAACACAATAATAATGATATTCTTTATCACAGATACAAATTATATCGTCTATTTCATACCAATAATAATCAGAATATAAACTATAATTTTCTAAAGGACCTTGTTTAACATACAAATCGTTGTCATTTCCTTTTAAAGTAAAACCATCGATTGTATGTGTTAAATGTCCTTTTCCAATATGATAAATGGCTTTATAATTTTTTAAGCAATAAATATCAACATCAAGATCAAGCTTATAAGTTTTTTCTAAAATTTCCTTTTTAACGCACTCTTTTTCATACTCGTACCATTTTGGAACAGTATCAAAAATAGTATCACCATTAAGACATTTTAAATGTCCATTTTCTAATAATTCATATTTTTTATTGCAACTTGAACAAGTTAAGTATATGCCTTTACCAATTGTTGTTCCTTCATTATTACAATGAGGACATTTATACAAGATGCGATTTAAACCTTCAGCACGAAAATCTTCACTAATCAATATATTGTTTTTAAATTGATAATCCCAGTTATTAAAAGTGAATTCTTTTTTAACTATATTTTCTATTTCGTTGCTTTTTAATTTTTTAATTTCTTCTTTAGAAAGTTTATATTTGATAGTTGCTTTAACATTAATTTTTCTTTGCTTTAAATTGTTATACAAAGGGTCGTGTAAATAAGCACCCTCAGTTTTAATGATTATGAGAGGAGCTTTCAAAAATTTAATTAATTTACCAATATTATCAGGTAAAGTGCCGTTTGTACCATCAAATGAATAAGTGGCTTCAGGAAACATCAAAATCGAATCGTGTAATTTGTTGATGGCATAGTACATATCACTAACTAGTTGAGGATCATTTTGAAATTTTACAGTTGGTATGCAACCTAAGTGTCTCATCAAAAAATCTTTATTTATAAAACCATCATCAGTGCAAACAATATTAAAAGGAGTAAATTTCCAAACTTTAAAGAATATTTTTAAATCAATGAAAGCAGAATGATTCATTAAAATTAAACATGGTTCTTTTTTATTTAAATTTTCCATCCCCTCATATTTATATGTGAAATTTGTATCTTTTAATTCTTTTTTACTTATTAAATTTATCAATTTAGTAAGCAAAAAAGAAGCCCTTATTGGACGATGATATTTCTTACCTTTTATTTTTTTTAATTTGTCAAATGATATTTTTTTAATTTTTATTTTCATAATTTATTATGAAAATCATATCATATTTTTATTCATCTTTATAGTTATTAGATTTTAAATATTCATCAATATAGACAAAGATACTTTTCTTTAAAAAATCTTCAAGAAAATCTTTTGCATGTGAATATTGATTTTTTACATGATGATAGAAAAGTTCATCAAGACTGCAATTAAAAAAATCAGCTATTATTATTGCATCTTCAATACTAATATTAGTAACTTCATTTTCCCAGTTCATTACAGTTTGGCTAGATTTATTCACTAGTTTTGCAATATATGTTTGACTAACGCCATGACATTCTCTTAATTGTTTAATTTTGTTTCTCATATAATTATGATTGTTCAAAAAATAAGTAAAATACATAAATTTCAAGTTTTATTATATAAAAATAGAAATATTTCAAGTTTTACTATAGAATAAAGTAAATGGAAGATAAAGATTATTTAAATTATATTTATATAAACATTTCTAATTTTTTTAAAAACGAAGAAAAAAGTTTATTTATTTTTAAAGGTTTAAGGAGTAAGTTTTTAAAAATAAAAAGAGATATATATTCTTCATATATAGAGATTCCATTAATTATTAACAATAAAGAATATGGTTATAAGTATAATTCAATTTTTAATTTAAAAAGTTATGAATATTTTTTAATAGATCGAAATACATATTTAAAAGAACTAAAAAATAATAATATAAGTTATTTAAAAGAAAATTATAAATATATTCCAACATTAAAAATAAGAATTAAAGGTATTTTTTAGCGTCTAATAGTGCTTTTTCAATTGTATCATCCATATCATAATATTTATAATTAGCTAATCTTCCACCAAAAATAACTTTTTTTTCTTTCTTAGCTAATTTTAAATATTTATCAAATAAATCAGTATTTTTCTTATCATTAATCGGATAGTATCTTTCCTTACCAATTTCATAATTATCTGGATATTCCTTTGTAATAATAGTAGTAGGAGTAATAGTATCTTCAAAATATTTATGTTCTATGATTCTAGTATAAGGAACATCTCTATTAGTAAAATTTATAACACAATTTTTCTGATAATAATCTTTATCGAATTTTTCTAATTCAAAGCGAAGTGAGCGATATTCTAATTGTCCATATTTGTAATTAAAATATTCATCAATTGCTCCAGTATAGACAATGCGCTTAGCTAATTTATGATATTTGTCAGGGTTATCAAAGTAATTCGAGTTTAATTGAATATCGGAACCTTCTAAAAGTAAATTAATTAATTTAGTATACCCACCAATTGGGATCCCTTGATATTTATCATTAAAATAATTGTTATTAAATTCATAGCGAATAGGAATTCTTTTAATAATAAAACTTGGCAATTCTTTACAACTTTTTCCCCATTGCTTTTCTGTATATCCCTTGATTAATAATTCATAAATTGTTCTGCCAACTAAACTTAATGCTTGATCTTCTAGATTGTTAATTTGAGTGATGTTTTCTTTTTTTATTTCTTCAGAGATTTTTTCTTTAGCTTTAACTGGATCTATTATTCCCCAAATATCTTGGAATGTGTACATATTAAAAGGTAAATGGTAATATTGATTATTATTAAATGCTAATGGAGAATTAATAAAATTATTAAAAGGAACTAGTTCATTTACATATTTCCAAATCGTTTCATTAGAAGTGTGAAAAATATGGGCGCCATATTTATGAACATTTATGCCATCAATATTTTCAGTATAAATATTACCTCCGACATGATTTCTTTTATCGATAACCAAAACAGTTTTTCCTTTTTTAATCGCTTCATGAGCAAATGTTGCTCCATATAATCCCGCCCCAACAATTAAATAATCATATTTTTTCATTTTTAAACCTCTTTTATAATTATATCAATAATATAAAGTTATTAGAATAAGAAAAAAAGTATAAAAAAACTTAGTTCTAACATAGAAAACTATGCAAAACTAAGCTTTTTTATAAAAAATTATTTTCTTGATTTTAAAGATATTAAAGTTAATATTAAATTGTAAAGTCCATAAATCATTAATAATACTCCGAAGATAATCCAAATATATTGTCTCCAAAATAAGAATACAATCCCAAAAGTTAATCCAATAATACCAAATACAATTTCACAAATTCCTAAGTTTGTGTTTTTATTTACAAATCTAATAATGGAATCAATAATAAATAAAGCGCCAATTGTAATAAGAATTATTGCAATGAGATTCATGATTATACTAGTAATATTAATGTAGTTAGCCATTATAGAAATACCAGTAGCAACCAATATTGCTCCAGAAATTGAAGCAGGTAATAAAACAGTTTTTCTACTTGAATCACTTACACCTTTAACAAAAGCTAAAATACCTAAAAGAATAACAATTGCACCTATGATGTAATTAATAAAAGATTCATTTAAAATTGATAAAGTTAATAATAAACCTATAACAAAGATGACAATGCTTTCAATTATTTTATAAGCCTTATTTTTACTCATAATCTACCTCCGCCAAATATTATATATATAAAATAAATTATATCTATAGATAAATACAAAAAGTTACATTACGTAACTTCTAATTAATTAGGCTAAGATTAAATGCTTAAATAATAGACACCAAATACAATCTAGCCAACCAACAAATAGACCAGTAAAAGTAACTATTATTGCAATAAGTAATTTTACGAAGCCACCTTTATTTAAAAAAGCGCTCCATCTTACTAAAACTTCTACAATCCAATTTACAAATGGGATAAGTAATAATAGAATTTGAACAAGTCTTGATTGTGAATTAAACCATTTTTGCATACACAATACCTCCTAATTTTTTATAACACAAAACAAAATAAAAGTTAAGTATAAAATATTAGCACTCTCTATTGACAAGTGCTAATTTGGGTTTATAATATACTTAATTATTGGAGGGAAATTTATGAACGAAGGTATGGAAGATTATAGTCAAGATAAAGATATATTATCTAAATTTGGTAGATTGATTACAGAAGATGTAAAAAAGAATAAAATAGATCCTGTTATTGGTAGAGATGAAGAAATTCGTAAAATTATTACTGTTTTAGCAAGAAAAACTAAAAACAATGTAATTTTGCTTGGTGAACCTGGTGTTGGTAAAACAGCAATTATTGAAGGTCTTGCACAAAGAATTGTAAATAATGATGTTCCACAAACTTTAAAAGATAAACAAATTTTTGAACTTGATATGGGTGCGCTAATTGCTGGTGCTAAATATCAAGGTGAATTTGAGGAGCGTTTAAAAGCAGTTTTGAATAAAGTTCGTGATAGTGATCATAAGATCATCATGTTTATTGATGAAATTCATTTAATTGTTGGTGCTGGTAGAAGTCAAGGTGCAATGGATGCTTCAAATATGTTAAAACCAATGCTAGCTCGTGGAGATATTGATTGTATTGGTGCAACAACTTTAAGTGAATATCAACAATATATTGAGAAAGATAGAGCTCTTGAAAGAAGATTTCAACCAATTATGGTTAATGAGCCTTCAAAAGAAGACACATTATCAATATTAAGAGGTTTAAAATCTAGATTTGAATCCCATCATGGAGTAAAAATTACAGATAATGCCTTGGTAGCTGCTGTTAATTACAGTGTTAGATATATTACTAACAGATTTTTGCCAGATAAAGCAATTGATTTAATTGATGAAGCTTGTGCAGAAACACGTGTTGAAATAGAATCTATGCCACAAGAATTAGATGATGTTTCAAGAAAAATTAGGCAATTGGAGATTGAAAAACTTGCTCTTGAACAAGAAAAAGATGATCAATCTAAACTTAGACTTGAAAAATTAGTTAAAGAATTAGATGATCTTAAAAAAGAATATGATAGATTGGTAGCTCAATGGAAAAAGGAAAAAGAAGAGATTACACATTTAAAAGACCTTAAGAATAAACTTGATAGTCTTAATTTTACTTTAAATCAGTCTTATAATGCAGGCGATTTCAAAAAAGCTAGTGAGATTCAATATAAGGAGATTCCTCAAGTTCAAAAAGAAATTGATGCAATAGAAAAAGATGAAAAAAGTGGTAAAAAACTATTAAGTGACGAAATTACAGAGGAAAATATTGCTGAAATTGTTGCTAAAATGACAAATATTCCAGTTTCTAGAATCTCAAAGGGCGATAAAGAGAGAGTGATGAATCTTGCAAATACTTTAAAAAAGAGAGTTATTGGCCAAGATGCAGCAATTGATTTAGTTAGTGATGCTATTTTAAGACAAAGAGCTGGAATAAAAGATCAAAATAGACCTATTGGTAGTTTCTTATTTTTAGGACCTACTGGAGTTGGTAAAACTGAAGTTGCAAAAGCTTTAGCTGAAGCTTTATTTGATAGTGAAAATCATATTATTAGAATTGATATGAGTGAATATATGGAAAAGTATAGTGTGAGTAGGCTTTTAGGAGCTGCTCCAGGTTATGTTGGCTATGAAGAAGGTGGGCAATTAACTGAACCTGTTAGACATAATCCTTATTCAATTGTATTATTTGATGAAATCGAAAAAGCTAATCCTGAGGTCTATAATGTTCTTTTACAAATTATGGATGATGGTCGACTTACTGACTCACAAGGTAGAACAGTTGACTTTAAAAATACTATCATCATTATGACTAGTAACTTAGGAAGTCAAGAAATACTCGATGGGCATACTGAATTAGTTGATAAACTATTAAGAACTCATTTTAAACCAGAATTTTTAAATAGAATTGATGAGATTGTCTATTTTAATAGTTTAAGTAAAGATGTTCAATTAAAAGTTACGGATAAAATGCTCAATGATTTATCAAGAAGACTTGCTCTTGAATATTATCAAGTTGTATTTACAAAAAATGTCTCGAATTATGTTTTAGAAAATGCTTATTCTACTGATTTTGGGGCTAGACCAATTAGAAGATTTATACAACATAATATTGAAACTATATTAGCTCGAATGATTATTAGTGAAGAACTTAAAGTAAATACACCTTATAAAGTTGATTATGTTAATAATCAAATTAAGGTTAGCTTAATTAAATAATGAAAGCGGGAAAGAACTAGTGAAAACTAGTTCTTTTTAAATAATTTTGTTTTTTATAAAAAAACCTTGCAGAAATTTATTTATTTTTTGAAAAAGTAATATTTGTAAAGGCTAATGAAAAAATTCTTTACAATAAATTTACACTTTATGATAGTATTATTTGGATGAGCTTCTATGATTTTTTTAATTTGATGGGAGAGTTTCCGATATTGATATTATGCTTAATTTTAATAATATCTGTTGTTTTTGTTAACGGATGGACTGATGCACCTAATGCTATCGCTACATGTATTTCAACTAAGTCTATCCGACCTAAAAATGCTTTAATAATGGCAGCCATTTGTAACTTACTTGGAGTTATGGCTGCTTTTTTCTTTATGAATGAAGTTAGTGAAACTATTTCTAATATCGTAGTTTTTTCTAATGCTTCTCCTATTTCTGCTCTTACTGCCCTTAGTGCATCAATGCTTGGAGTTACCGCTTGGGGAGTATTTTCTTGGATATTTGGTATACCTTCTAGTGAATCTCATAGTTTAATTGGTGGACTAACTGGTGCTGGACTAGCTTGTATGACTTTAAAGATGAATGTAATAATTCCTTTTGGTCCAACTAGTAGTTGGGCGATGGTTCTTTATGGATTATTTGGATCAATAATATTTGGTTTTTTTGGTGGCTTGGGGTTTACTAAATTAATTGAACTAATTTTTAAAAGAGCTAATAGAAATCACACAAGAAAATTTTTTAAATGGGCTCAAATAACTTCGGGTGGATGCTTGGCTTTTGCTCATGGTGCACAAGATGGACTAAAATTTGTTGGAATTTTTTTAATGGCTATTGAATTTGCTTCCCAAGCTCATAATTTAACTTCATCAAATCAAATTATTATAAGTCATGATATTGCACCTTTATGGTGGGTTGCTGTAATTGTTGCTATTGTTATTGCAATTGGCACTTGTGTTGGTGGATTTAGAATTATTAAGAAAATTGGGCAAGGATTATCCAAAATGGAGCCTTACCAAGGATTTTGTAGTGATTTGACTAGTGGTGTTGGTATATTATTAGCCACCTATTGTGGCTTACCAATTTCAACTGGGCAAGTAGCAACTAGTTCAATTCTTGGTGTAGGAGCGACTAGAGGTATTAAAAAAGTTAAATGGAATGCTTTTTTAGAAATGGTTATTACTTGGATTTGTTGTTTTCCAAGTACAATTTTAGTTGGTTATTTGTTTACATTGTTATTACTTAATATTCCTGGTTTAGGAGGCTAATATGAAAAAGAAGAACAATTTTTTTTATGAATCATTTATTAAATTAATTGATTATGCTATTGAGGCAATGAATGTTTTAACAAAAGGACTCAGTAATTTTAATAATTGTAATTTATTAGAATTAAAAAATGAAGTTCATAAAATTGAACATGAAGCTGATTGCTTAAAACATGAATTTGAAGAAAAATTAGCAAAAGAATTTATTACTCCAATTGATCGTGAAGACATTTTTGTTTTATACGATAATATTGATGATCTTATTGATTCAATTGATGAAGTAAGCTACAAATTATATTTAAGGAACTATCTTGAATTACCTTCTAATATTGGCATTATGATTGATAAATCATTTGAAGCGATTAATTCTGTAAAAGAAATTTTTCTTAATTTTCAAGATTTGGATAATAAATCAATCATGGATCCTTTAATTAATAAAGTTATAACTATTGAAGAAGAGGTTGATCAAATTTATGAGGAAAATGTTCATGAACTTTATCTAGAAAGTAAAGATTATGACAAAATAAGATTATTTGAAAAAGTTTATAGTTATTTTGAATATATTACTGATAAATGTCGTGATGTTTGCAAAACAATATCTATTATAATGTATAAAAATTTATAATTTTTATATATTATTAATATTAAATACTTTTAATATATTTAATAAAAATATATAATAAAGATGTTAATTTTCTTAAGGAGGAAAAAAGAAATATGGCAATTAAAGTTGCAATTAACGGTTTTGGTAGAATTGGAAGATTAGCATTTAGACAAATGTTCCAAGCAGAAGGATATGAAATCGTTGCTATTAATGATTTAACTGATCCAAAAATGTTAGCTCATTTATTAAAGTACGATTCAGCTCAAAGAAGATATGCATTAGCTGATAAAGTTAGTGCTACAGATCATTCAATTATTGTTGATGGTCATGAAATTGAAATTTATAAAGAACCTAAAGCTGAAAATTTACCTTGGGGTAAATTAGGCGTTGATGTTGTCTTAGAATGTACTGGTTTCTATACATCAAAAGAAAAAGCTATGGCTCATATTAATGCTGGTGCTAAAAAAGTTGTTATTAGTGCACCTGCTGGAAAAGATTTACCTACAATTGTTTATGGTGTTAATGAGCATACTTTAACTAAAGAAGATAAAATTATTAGTGCAGCAAGTTGTACAACTAATTGTTTAGCTCCTATGGCTAATGCATTAAATAAATTTACTCCAATTGTTAGTGGTATTATGACTACAGTTCATGCTTACACTGGCGATCAAATGGTACTTGATGGACCACATAGAAAAGGTGATTTAAGAAGAGCTAGAGCTGCTGCAGTTAATATTGTTCCTAATTCAACTGGTGCTGCAAAAGCTATTGGATTAGTTATTCCTGAATTAAATGGTAAATTAATTGGTAGTGCTCAAAGAGTTCCAGTTCCAACTGGTTCTACTACAATTTTAGTTGCTGTTGTTAAAGCAAATGGTAAGGAAGTTACTCCAGAAACAATTAATGCTTTCATGAAGACTCAAACCAGTGCTTCTTATGGATATAATGAAGATTTAATCGTCTCAAGCGATATCATTGGTATTACACAAGGTTCATTATTTGATGCAACTCAAACTATGGTTACTAAAGTTAATGATGATATGTATCAAGTTCAAGTTGTTGCTTGGTATGATAATGAAAATTCATATACTAGCCAAATGGTTAGAACAATTAAATACTTTGCAGAATTAAAGTAATTTGTTTAAATTTCAGGTCTAGGGTGAACTCTAGACCTTTTTTATAAGAAGGGGTTATAAATATGTTAACAATTGAAAATTTAAAGAATCTTGAAGGCAAAAAAGTAATGGTTAGGGTTGATTTCAATGTACCATTAAACGGAACTGCTATTAGAGATGACAATCGTATCGTTAGTGCTTTGCCTACAATTAAAGCATTATTAAAAATGAACGCAAAAGTTGTATTATTTTCTCATTTAGGCAAAATTAAATGGGGCAAGGTTGATGATGCTGAAATTGCTAAAGAAAAAGATAAAAACAACATGGTTTATGTTTATCCTCGTTTAAAAGAACTTTTGGCACCTACTAATGTAAAATTTTCTGAAGCCACAAGCGGTGAAAAATTAAAAGATGCTATTGATTCATTAAAAGATGGTGAAGTATTACTTGTTCAAAATACTCGATATGAGAAAGGTGAAAGTAAAAATGATCCAAAATTAAGTGCTGATTGGGCAAGTAATTTTGATGCTTTTGTTATGGATGCCTTTGGTAGTGCACATAGAGCTCACGCTTCAACTTATGGAGTTCCCGAAATTTTGAAGAAAGAAGGCAAACAATGTGCTCTTGGTTTCTTAATGGAGAAAGAAGTTAAAAATTTAGACAAATGTGTCCATCCTGATGCTCACCCATATATTGCTATATTAGGTGGTTTTAAAGTTAGTGATAAAATCAAGGTCATTGATAGTTTATTAAAAAAATGTGACAAAATTTTAATTGGCGGAGCAATGGCTTACACTTTCTTAAAAGCTTTAGGAAAAGAAGTTGGTAAGAGTCCTGTTGAAGAAGATCAATTAGGTTATGCTTTAAAGTGCTATGAATCTGGTAAGATCGTTTTGCCATATGATACTGTTTGTGCTGATGATTTTGAAAATTACACAGTTGTAGAAACTGTTCCAAGTAGTGAAATTCCTGCTGGATTTGAAGGACTTGATATTGGCCCTAAAACTATTGGAGAATTTTCTAAAATAATTAAAGAAGCAAAAATTATTTTCTGGAATGGACCAGTTGGTGTTTTTGAAAATAAAGACTTTGCTAATGGTACGATTGGAATTTGTAAAGCAATTACTGACAATAAAAAAGCATTTAGCGTAATTGGTGGCGGCGATAGTGCTGCTGCAGCTAAACAATTCGGATTTGCTGATAAGTTCTCACACGTTTCAACTGGTGGCGGTGCTAGTTTGGAAATGATTGAAAATGATGGGCATTTACCAGGAATCGATGTAATTGGAGAATAACTTATAATGAGAAGAAAATTATTACTTGGCAACTGGAAAATGAATAAAACAGTTACTGAGGCTAAAGAATTTGCTTTAGAAGCAAAAGATTTAGGGAAAACTGCTAAAGCTAATAAAATAGACATGGGTGTTTGTGTTCCTTATGTTGATTTAGCTCCAGTTAAGAAAATTTTAAAAAATAGTTTAATAGTTGGAGCTGAAAATTGTAATGAACTCGATCATGGAGCTTATACTGGTGAAATTTCCATACCTATGCTTTTAGATTTAGGAATTTCTTGGTGTATTATTGGCCATAGTGAAAGAAGAACATATTATGCTGAAACTAGTGAGCATTGTAATAAAAAGATTTTATCATTATTAAAGAATAATATGATACCTGTTTATTGCTGTGGTGAATCTGAAGCTATTTTTGAAGAAGGAAAAACAAAGGAATTTGTTAAGGAACAAATAATTACTGGATTTAAAGATGTGAATGAGGATGATGCTTCTAAAGTTGTTATCGCCTATGAACCTATATGGTCAATTGGAACTGGTAAAAATGCTTCAACTGAAATCGCAGAGGATATTTGCAAATTTATAAGAGATATTATTAAAGATTTATATGGCCGCAAAGTTGCAAATAAAATTAGAATTTTATATGGTGGAAGCGTAAAACCTAATAATATTAAAGCTTATTTAAGTCAAGAAGATGTTGATGGTGCTCTTGTTGGTGGAGCCAGTCTTGATGTTAAATCATATACTGAATTATTAACTAATTTACTTTAATCAATAAAATTTATTAAAAAGCCTGCAGAATTTAACTATTTTGTAGGCTTTTTATTTTGTTCAAAGCAATAAAATAATATCTAGTATTTATTACTAGATATATTTGTTTTTTAAAACTAATGATAATTTGACATTTTTTTGCTCATATTATATTATATAAGCGGTTTGAGAAATTTTGATTATGAATAAAAAAGAAAAAAATAAAAAAGTAAAAAAACCAATGAGTTCTAAAAAATTTACTGTTTTTTGTGTTTTAATGGGCATTGTTTCTGCAATTACTGGTGCTGTTGGTGGGTATTTTCTTTACAATATTTTTAAACCAGAAACAAAATATGAAACTGGATATGTTGACTATTATGCAATAAATGAAAGAGTTAAAACAAATAAAAATCAAGAATTAAAACAATTATTTAAAGATGATCCTTATAATCTTGCTAACTATGCTTTTTATAATTTCGGAAACAAAAAATATAGTTTATCTTTAAGTAATGGTATTGTTAATAATATTTCTGGTGATCAAAATGTTCGTGCGATTACATTAAATTATGATGGTGATTGTTTTAATCAAAATATTTCTGCTACTACTGGTGGAGGCCCCATTAAAATAAATACAGCCTATCGTTTTTATGATCTTAATAAAGATGATGACAAAAATTATTTAATGGAAGCTTACGAAAATAAACTTGAAAGTGATTGGAAAGAAGGATTAAAGCCAACTAGAACTTATAGCTATGATCAGTATATTAATGATTATGGGAAATTATTAAAAGGTAATTACGTTGTCGATAATAATGATAAATACGTTTCTAATAATTATAGTGATTACAAAAAAGGCGCTAATTATTTGATTTCTGGAGCAACTATTTATCAAATATATGATACTGCTGTGGAAGCTTCAAAAATAGAAAATACTGATGATGGGTATAAAATTTTAATTTCATTAGATGCATCAAAAGCTTGTTCTTACTATATGAGACAAATTAAAAAGAATGGTGGCATGACAAAAAACCCAACTTTCACTTCATCAATTAATTTGGAAGTAAATTTAGATAAAAATTATAATTTAGTTTCTACTCATTCAAATGAATCATATAATGTCATTCTCGGTGCGCAAGTAACATGCAAAGCATCATTTGACATTTATTATTATTCTAGTGATGAAGTTATTAAATTTAATAACGGAAGTAATAATGTTAGTATCAATATCCCTTCTATTAGTGAAAAATTCCCTATTAGTTTAAATAGAGATAGTGAGAATAATTTAAAAATTGATTTTGTGGAGTAAATTTATGTTTAGAAAGTTATTTGGTTTAGGTGTTTGTATATCTACTTTATCAATGGGTGCATTGAGTTCTTTTATGTATTTTAAATATCAAGATGATAAGATTAAAAATTCATTGAATAGTAAAGATAATACGACGATTTATGAATTGTCACCAAGTGAAAAATTTTTAACTAATCTATTAAAATCATCAATTAAATGCAATTCTCTTGATGCTTCGATAAAAGGTATTGAAGAAAATAAAGATTTAGGAATTAATTTTAAAGGCGTTGTTGAATACGATAGTTCTAAATTAATGAGTGGCGATTTTTCTGGCTTAAAATTAAATGGTGCCCTGAAGGTTAATTATGGTTCATTAAATGAAGAAGCAACAGCGATATTTGATGATAAATTATATATTGGATATAATGATAATTATTATAGTTTTGATACATCTATTTTTACAAATATAATTTCTTTAGTTTCACTTTTTAATAATGAAAATGAAGAAAAAAATATAGAATCTGCAGAGAATTCACTAAATTTAGATGATTTATTAAATAACATTACATCTTATTTAAACGATATAAAAGAAGTTGAAACAGGTGATGATAATACTTATAAATTTAATTTAACTATACCTAATTTAGGTAGTATAAATTTTGATGCCAATAAAGATTTTTTATTAACTGGGATTGATGGTAATTTGTCTATAAATGGTATAGATATCAATTTATTAGCAACAGGTGTAAGTCAATCTGTTACTGATAGTTATTTTGAAGGTGTAAATAATCAAAATAAATATACAAATACTGATAATCTCAGTAACTTACTTGTTACTTTAACTAATATTATTAATGATAAAAAAGGTAGTGGAAATTTTACTGCCTCCATTAATAATTTAAATACAAATGAAAAAATTGAATTTAATGGTGATTTATTAGTTGATTATTCTAATGCTAATAATATAAAAGAAGGAAAATTTGAATTAAATATTAATTCAAATTTATTATCAAACACAAATAATAGTTTAAAAGCTCATTATGAAAATAATTCAACTTATTTTATATTAAATAAATTAATTAAAGGTTATGTAAGTAATACATCAATTGAAGAAATAATTGATGTATTAAAAGAAAAAACGAATTTATTTATTGAATTAAATTTATTAGATAAAGTTAATGAAGTATTAGCTAACAGTGCAATAATGGATTTAATTAAGAACAAAGATTTTAATAAAATTCATGATATTATTGTAGATTTTATTGTAGATAATGACCTTAATACGATTGAAATTGATTTAAACAATAAAGCCTTTAATTTAACTGAAAATGATTCGATTTTAAAAATTATTTTTAAGTTTAATGAAGACAAATTAATAAGCTTAAGTCTCAATAATCTATGCTATAACGGTTATAGTGCTAATTTCACTTTAAATCTAAATAATGAATTAAATTATAATGAAAGTTTTAATGATTTAACTAATTTTAAAGATTATTCTAATGTTAGTAATATATTTAATAATATTATGGAATTAGCTGAATCTAAAAAGGCTAACCTTGATTACAATGTTAAAATAGTTAATAAAAACAATGCTAATAGTAGTAATTATATTAGTGGCAAAATTGGTGTTGATTTATCAAAAGCTAATCTTAATGAAAACTTTGATTTAAATGAACTAACAAATGGCAACTATCTTTTTACAATTTCTAATATTTCAGGTGTAAATCATGATATAAAAGCAAATTATTATAACAAATCACTATATTTGAAGTACAATGACTTAATTAAGAATAGTGTCAGTGAAAATGCTTATAATCATTTATTTGATTTTATAAATGAAAAAATGAATAATAGTGAAGATTTCAATATTGCTTCATTAATAACTAAATATACAGATGAATTTTTAACTAGATATGAATCGCAAATTAGTGAGATTAAAAAAGGAAATGTTGCAGAACTCGATAATTATTTTAAAATCGATGAAGATAATTTAGATCCTAATGTTATTAAAATAAATATTTATCCTAACTCATTAGATTTAACTTGTGTATATGAGTTTAGCATTTCTACAGTTGATAAAAAAATTAATAATTTGTCAATTAAGGGTATAAATGTTAATGATTATATCTTTGATATTAGTTTAAATTTACTAGATTATGAAGATATTAGTTTAAGTAGCGAAGAAATTAGTAGTTATTACTCTTTAGACAATTTTGAATCGAGTTTAACATCTTTTTTGAATAATGAAAATAAACAATATGGCATCAATTTAAATGGAACTATTTATACAGGAAATAAACTTTATATAAATGGTAATTTAAATGCTGATTTAAAAAACGAAAATTATTTCGGTAATTTAACTTTAGATGGTCAATTAGATGGTATTGATAAAGATCGCTATATTCATAAATTTAAAGTTGATAAATTTAAAAATGAAAATACTGATGAAAAGGATTTTTACATTAATTATAACGATAAAATGTATATAAATATGCATTTAAATACGATAAATGATTTAATTAATCAATTTAATAATATTCCTGAAAAGAATGTCTTAAATTATTTATTTAAATTAAATAAGACACTTTCTGGCGAATTACCAATTCAGCAAATTCTTAATAATAAAGATTATTTTGCCTTATTAAATAATAATTATTTGAAGTCTTTTAAAACTCTTAATGGATTAATTTCGTTAACTATTGATGGTAGTTTACTAGATTTAGAAAATGATTTAAGTTTAACTATTAATTATGATGAAAATAATAAGGTTATAAATTCAATACAACTAGATTTATTAAATAAAGAAAATAGTGATGAAAAAATTGCTTCGATTAAATTAGATTTTGTTGAATTTGATAATAACGAATTAAATAATCGCGTTCATATCATTGATAAAGATAAAACTTTCTTTGATTTTGATAATTTAAAATTATTATTTATGTGCGGAATATATACAACTAATATTCCTACCGGACAAGATACAATAACATATTATTTAAAAGGTAAATTTGATTTAGATGTTCCTACAATTGGTAATGCTATTCAAAGCGACATTTATCAAGATCTAATGTTTAAAATTCAAGTTTTAGAAACAGGAAAAGTTAATGGTTATATTTGCTTAGAAGCAACAGATGAAAATCATAATGTTTATAGTGGTAAAAATACTAAAGTTCGACAAACTGAATATTTTATAAATGATGATGGTAGCGCTTATATACATCAAAAAACTGTTAGTAAAACAGGTTTTATAAAGTATACATATACACAAAACGATGAGTATTTTAAGGTTACTGCTGAAGAAATTACTAAAAATATAGTTTATTATTTATTAAAATATACTTTAAACGTATCTAGTACCATTTATGATCCAATAGAAGAAGCTATTAATACTCCAAATACAAGTGGAGAACCTAATGAAGTATTAAATGTTAAATACGAAAGCATATTTACTAAAATGGAATATGATAGTAATGAGAAATGTTTTTCTACAATATTAGATTTGAATAATGTAGTTAATTTAGAAAATGCCACTGCTAATTTTGTTTATCAAGGCAATTTAAATATCGATATTTATCATGATGAGAATAATATTCTAAAAAGATTTCATCTTTATGGCAAGCCAATTGGTGTAAAAATAGTCGGAGATATTACATTAGATCTAGATGTTACTAATTATTATAATGATGTTAATGCCTCAAATATGAATGAGTATAATAATTTTATTAAGTATTGGAATAGTAATGAAAATTTGTCTAAGTTGGATTACTATCAGTATAGAGTTAATGATAATAAAATAAGTTTCACTACCTCTTTATAATTATCTTAATGAAACAATTTTTCACTAGTGATAAAATATTTTAGTCATAAAATTAAGGAGTTTTGAAAATGAAAATTAATCCAGAAGTTGTAAAGGCTTTAAAAGAAAATAAACCAGTAGTAGCATTAGAAAGTACTATTATTTCTCATGGCATGCCATATCCTAGAAATGTAACTTGTGCTTTAGAAGTAGAAAAAGTGATTAGAGAAAATGGCGCAATTCCTGCTACAATTGGAATTATTGATGGAGAGCCAATTGTTGGGATGACTCCTGAAGAAATTGAAGAATTTGGTAAAAGAAAAGGAATTGTTAAATGTTCTAGACGAGATTTACCAATTATAATTGCTGAAAAAGAGTGGGGTGCTACGACTGTTAGTGCTACAATGATTTTAGCTTCTTTAGCAGGTATTGAATTTTTTGTTACAGGTGGCATTGGTGGAGTTCATAGAGGTGCACAAAACACTTTTGATATTAGTGCTGATTTGGATGAATTAGGTAAAACAAATGTAACAGTAATTTGTGCTGGTCCTAAAGCCATATTGGATTTAAATTTAACTATGGAATATTTAGAGACTAAAGGTGTTCCAGTATTAGGGTATAATAGTGATAAATTACCTGCTTTTTTTACTAGAACAAGTGATTTAAACGTAGATTTTAATGTAAAAAGTCCTAAAGAAATTGCTAGTATTGTTAAGGCTAAAAGAGAATATAAGCTCGATGGTGGAGTATTAATTTGTAATCCAATTCCTGAAGAATATTCAATGGATCCAAATTATATTAATAAAGAAATTGAATTAGCTATTAAAGAAATGAATGAATTAGGTATTAAAGGAAAAGAAGAGACTCCATTTTTATTAAGTAAAATTGTTGAATTAACAAGTGGAAAAAGTCTTGAAGCAAATATTAAATTAATTTTAAATAATGCTGCTTTAGGTGCTAAGGCGGCTTTAGAATATTCTAAAATTAAGGATTAATATGGATAAATCTTTACTAATTATTGGTGGTAGTAATATTGACTATATTGCTACAAGTAAAGATAAGATTCTTAGCGGTGTATCTAATATTGGAAAGGTTAATATTTCTTTTGGTGGTGTCGCTAGAAATATTTGTGAAAATTTAGCTAGACTAGGTAATAAAATTGATTTTATTACAACTATTGGCAATGATTTATATGGTAATAATTTATATAAACAATTAAAAGATCTAAATGTTAATGTGATATTTCCTAAAGTTAATTTAAATAGTAGTTCTTATTTAGCAATTAATGATAATAATCACGATTTGGCTTTAGCAGTTTGTGATAATGAAATTATTAATTATCTAGATAAAGAATTTCTAGGCAATTATAATAATTTAATTTTAAGTCATGAATATATTATTTTAGATGCTAATTTAAATAGTGAAACCATTGATTATATTTTTAATTTATATTTTCATAAAAAAATTATTGTAGATGCTATTTCACCAACAAAAATATTAAAATTTAAAAAACATTTAAGTAATATTTACTTACTAAAATGTAATAAATTTGAAGCTAGAGCATTAGTAAATGATGAATCTTCTAACGCTAGCTTAGTTAAGAAACTATTAGAATATGGTGTTAAAAATGTAGTTATTTCTTTTGGTGCTAGTGATATTTATTATGGATCAAAAGATGAAATTGGTATTATTAAAAATGAATTAATAACTGATTTTATTAATACTACAGGATGTGGGGATGCTTTAACTAGTGGTATTATTGATCATTTTATTGTTTTAAATCAAAAACTTAAAGAAAGTATTATTTTTGGTAATAAATTATCAAAAATTACTTTAATGTCTAGTTCATCAACTTCTAAAGAAATTTCAAAATATGCTCATTTATAATTAAAAGCCTTTAGAAGTTAACTTTTTTTTAAAGTTTTTTACCTAATGAAATATAAAATAATAAAGTTTATAATAGAAATAGGGGATGCATTATGAAAAACGTTAATATAGGTTTAGATGTTGGTGGAATGAGTATTAAAGCAGGAATTGTCGATAAAGATGGCAATATTTTATTTAAGTCAAGTCGACCAACTACTTTTATTAATGAAGGCGAAGATTTTATAAATAATGTCCGTTCATTAATTGATGAATTTATTGAATATTCTAAAAGTCATGATCTAAAAATAAATTCAATTGGCTTTGGAATACCTGGAATGATCAACAACAAAACTGGATGTATTGACTATGCTAATAATTTAAATTTTAAATATCCTTTTAAAATTAGAGATAGAATTAAAGATTATGGATTTAAAGTTATGATGTCTAACGATGCTAATGTTGCTTGTTTAGCTGAACAAAAATTTGGAGCAGCTAAAGGAAAAAAAGATGCTATTATGTTAACTTTAGGAACTGGTGTTGGTGGCGGAATTGTAATTGATAATAAGCTTTATGAAGGTAATGAAGGAAAAGGAGCAGAACTCGGACATTTTGTAATAGAAGTTGATGGATATCCTTGTACTTGTGGGAGAAAAGGATGCTTAGAAAGTTATGCTAGTGCTACTGCTTTATTAAGATTTACTAAAGAAGCAATGAATATGCATAAAGATTCTTTAATGTGGGAATATTGTAATAATAATATAGATAATGTTAATGGACTTACATCGTTTGAGTGTGCTAAAAAAGGTGATAAAGCAGCAAATGAAGTTGTAGATAAATATGTGATGTATTTAGGTGAAGGAATATTAAATCTTTGTAATATTTTTAGGCCAGAAGTTATAATCATCGGTGGTGGGGTTTCTAATCAAAAAGATTATTTTATAAATAAATTAAAAGATTATTGTGCTAAGTGGTATTACGGATATAAAAATACCCCAGTTGTTGATATTTGTGTAGCAAAGTTAACTAATGATGCTGGTATTATTGGAGCAGCTAGTTTAAATGATTAAAATTTCTATCAATGTCCAAAAAAATGGACATTGATAATAATAGAATTTAACTAGTGAGGTTAAATTCTATGAAAATTGAAATTAAATATTATTTAGATGAAGATTCTTATAACATGGATGTTGATTACTTTCGTGAAACAATTTATGGAAGTATTGAATATGCTAATATTATTGCTAAAAATAGATTAAAACATTCTATATTTTCATTTTATAATATTGAAGTTAGAACAACTAATAACTTATGGTAAGTAATAAAAAAAGCTCAATTATTTTAATTTTAAAAGTTTTAAAAGATTATTCTGATGAAGATCATTATTTGACTTTAAAAGAGATAATCTTAAAACTTTATGATTTATATAACATCGAATTAGAAAGAAAAAGTGTGTCTAGTTCAATTGATTTATTAATTGAACTTGGCTATGACATTAATAAAACTAGGAATGGTGTGGCATTAATTTCTAGATTATTTGATGAAACTGAAGCTAAGTTTTTAGATGATGCAATTTTTTCATCAAAGTCAATAACCTCAAAACAAGCTAATGAATTGATGGAGAGAATTAATTCTATATTTAGTGTTTATAAAAGGCAAAATTATTCTTATTTATATAAAAATAGTGATATAACTCGAAGTGATAATAATTTTATTTTTTATAATATAAGTGTTATTGAAGAAGCTATTAAACTTAAAAAAAGAATTTCTTTTAAGTATTTAACTTATGATTTAAATGGTCATCAGACATTTAGAAATAATAATTATCGTTATATTGTATCGCCTTATTATCTAGTAAATAATTTTGGTAGATACTATTTAATATGCAATTATCGAGAAAAATATAATCCGATTAATATTTTTAGAATTGATTTTATGTTTGATTTAAAAATTGAAAATAATTGGGAAATTAAAAAAATAGATAGCTTAAAGTTAACAAAAAAATTTAATTTGAAAGAATTTTTAAATGAGCGTATTTATTTATTTAATGGTGAGGTAATTAATGCTAAAATCGAAATCTTAAATCCACAAAGTATCATCTATATAAAGGACTGGTTTGGGGATAATGGACATATTTATAAAGAAGATCAAAGGTTATTTTTTGATATTAAGTGTGATGAAAATTCATTGTTTTATTGGCTAATTCAATATAGTAAAGATTTTTATTTAATAAGTCCTAGTTCTTTATTAGATCGCATTATTAAATTTTATCAAGATGAATTAATGAAATATTTAAAAAAATAATCTTTTATTAATTTAACATTTAAACACTTTTATGCGATGAATAAGCTATTTATCTATTTTTAAATTGATAGATTTTAAATTAATTAATTGTAATTTCATTTTTAATATATTTTCTTGATAAAAAATAATTTTATCTTAAAATACTATTGTATCAATATATTTTCTAAGTGGAGGGTAACTATGAAATCAAATATTTTGAAAATAAGTTTAATTAGTTTATCTAGTTTAATTTCCTTAGTTTCATGCAATGATCATAAAGATAATAATGATGAATATGTTTCAACATCATTTAATGAATTAACAGGTTATAAATTTGTTTTAAAAGATAATAAACAATTACCTACAAAAGTTATTAAAAATAGCGAATTAAGTTTTAAAGTTGAGGTTAGTGAAGGCTATTCAACAAATTATGAAGTATATGCCAATGACTATAAATTAACTTTAGAAAATGAGTATTATACATATAAAGTAATTGAAAATACTACTTTTTCCATTACTAGTAGTGATGATGAAGAAGTAAGATACAAAATCACCCCTTTATTTGATTTAAATGATATAAGTATTACATATGTAGTTGATGATAAAATTGTTAATCAACCTGAAAACGGATTTTTAAAAAATACTGATTTATATATGCAATTTACTTTTTATGGATATGATCCTGAAAGTAATTACAAAGTATTAATTAATGATGATGAAGTTGATCCAATTGAACGTAATAATCATGAGTTTTATTATTATAAAGTTACTCAAAATGCAACAATTAAAATTACTGGTTTAGAAAAACAAAAATTAAGTGTTACTTATAATGTACCTCAAGATGTTAGTTTAACTCTTAAAGATGGAGGTGAACTTCCTACAACTATCGAAATTGGTAGTTCTTTAGAAATTAAAATGGTTATTAATAGTGACAAGAAATATGGATTATATGCTAATGGTAATCGCTATTATGCAGATGAGGAAGGTATTTATACAATTAGTAATATCAGTACAAATTTAAGAATTGATGTTAAAGAAATTAGTGATGGACCAACCATTGATAAGAATAGTAGTATTGATTCTATTTATAATTTCTTAACTAATTTAACTAATAGTAATGGAAGATATAAGGTAAGTTTTAATGAAGGATATACACTTCATCATCCTTCATATTTATATCAAGAATACAAAAATGAAGGCTATGTTTCTTTAAATAGAGCGGATAAAACTGATGGTAGTAAAGCTTTATATCATTTTAAGTTTGATGAAAATGATAAGGTGAAAGTTGGTGGATTAGCAATTGAAAATAATGAATTAGATCCATCAAAATATGAGATTATAAGTGATACTTCGCATTATGATCCAAGCTTAGATTTAAAAGTTGATGGTAGATTAACTAAAGATAAATTCACCAAAAAATTAACTTATGGTGTTGTTAGTGAAGATTCATATATAATAAATTTATTTACAGAACTTAGTGAGGCTAGTGGTAGTAATTATTCAATGGTTGTAATTTCAACTAGTGAAAGTGAATTGGTTTATAAATTATATCGTTATGTTGATAATGGTTATGAAACCGATGAATATTCTTGGGGTAAAATTAGTGAAGTTGCTATAGCTAATGATGCTAGACTTGACTCTTATATTGCTAGTAATCCAAATTTAGGTATTTCTTTAAAAAATGAACAAGTTAGTAATTTAGTTAAAGATAATGTTAGTGTCCATAGCGAACTTGCTATAGTTAATGTAGATTCAACTGGAAATATAGTTAAATCTAAAGGTGTTAGCACAGATGTTATCATTAATAAAGATATGTTTAGAGTTAGTGAAGATTTCCCAGATTATGATGATAAAGTAGTTAGAACTTTTAAAAACGTAAATGGTGTTTCAAATTTAGTTGGTATTGGTGGTGATAATAAACCTTATTATAAAGATAGCGATGGTAATTGGAGTCAATATTTATTTCCAAAAGATATAAATTATACTGCATTTAGACAAGATAGTGCTGATTCAAATTTATATCATTATTATGGAGAAGAAGCTAATAAATTTATTTTTACTATGTCTAGAGTAGGTTTTACAAATGGATTAAGTATTGAAGATTTAACTTTAAAAGTTGAAGGTAATAAAGCTAAAGAGATGATAGTCACGTATCAAAAAGAAGTTATTGATGGAACTACTTCTTACTATGAAATTACCTTAACTTTTAAAGATGAAGAAGTTATTAGTTTAAATGAATTTTCTAAAGAAAGTAATGATGCTGATATTAAGAAAGTTTTATCTTATTTAAAAGATAAAACTTTTAAAGGCACTTACTCTAATACAAGTGAAGGAATTTACAAAGAATATCGTAAAACTAATGAAGCAATTTATATTAAGGATTTAGATAGTAGTGGTCGTAGTATTAGTGAATTTGGTTATTATAGTATCAATGATAAGTTAGTTCCTTTTAGTTACGATAGCACAAATAAAAAATATACTAATACCGGAAAAGGATTAGATAAGAGTTTAAATGATGAAGCTTGTTCTTTAGCTAGTGAAATATTTACATTAAAAGATAATAGTTTAATTGTTAAAGAAGGAGTTACAGCAATTAGTGAATTTTTCTTAACAAAGTTCTTACCTAGTGGAATTATTGATGATACTTTAAAAATTAATTTTGATAGTGAATTTAAACCAACTTCTATTAATTTTAAATTACATGGTGCTAATGGTGACTATGATTGTGTTATTAATTTATTAAATTTTGATAATACAAAGTTAACTGATACTGAACTTAAAGGATTATCTATATTAAAAGATGAAAATGTTAAAGTAACTACTTGGAAAGAAGGGTTTTTAGATGGTTATAATAAATTAGTTACTTTATATGGAGAAGAAAATGCTAATTTAATACCTTTTGTTAAACCAAGTGGAAATATTACTTGGAAGGTAAGTGGAAATGATACATCAGTTAATATCTGGTCAGGTAGTGGAGTAACTGTATTTAATGAAGAGTATCTAAAACAATTTGAAGCTGCTCTAGTTGATGCTAAATTTAATAAGACTAATAGTGATACTTATGTATTAGGTATTATTAAAATAATTATTCCATCTAATCCTGTAATTGGACTTAAGTTTGAAAAAAACCAATAAATATTAAATAAAAGACCTATAGATGAAATCTAAAGGTCTTTTTAATATATTTAAGTAATCAATTTAAATCAAGAAGACTTTCTTGATTTATTCTAGACATATATTTAATTTCATTAATAGGAACTCCATGATCAACTAAATAATCTAAGTATTTATTTAACATTATTTCCCATGGATCGTTTTGATAATAACCAGAATCTGTAGATAAGATTATGTGCTTATAACCGATTTCTTTAATTGCTTCTAAATTGACTTCCATATTATTAACCCATTCACCATTACTTAAAGGTTGGATATATACTTTTTCTAAATAAACGCCATATTTTTCTACAAGGTATTTTTGTTGCTTAATTGACTCATCAACGATCCAATATTCAGGATGAGTAATTATAATTTTTTTAACATGATGTTCTTGCGCTTTTTCTATTACTTTAAGTGTTTCTTCATAACTTATATGTCCCGTAGCTAAAATGGCATTATATTTAGAAATTAAATCAAATATTTTAATTAATTCATCTTTAACTTCATTATTTTCATTTAAAACTTTAATTCCACCATCTTTACCTTTTTTCTTATATTCATTATCACTATCTAGCGTTGGTAGCCAAATAATTTTGGCTCCTAATTTTAAAACATATTCAACTGCATGAACATTTAATCCACCAACTTCATAATTTAAAGTGATTCCACCGAATATTTTTAAATTACTATTTGGATATTTATCTTTATTATATAAATTTGATAAATATGCTCTTTCAATTGTTGATCCATGATGTGATTTAATAATAATTGCTCGAGCTTTAATTTCGTTAGCCTTGTTAACTAATTCAAAATCGTTATAGTTTCTTTTTGTTAGATCTGGCGAAGAATGAATGTGCATATCAATAATGCCTTCTAATAATTTGTTCATAATTCCCTCCATTATTTATCTAATTTAATTATATATTTAGAACAAAAAATGAATATAAAATAAATTGTAAATTTTTTTTATTATTACTTGACAAAAAATAGTCTAATTACATAATAGCTGTATTATTTTTGGAGGAAAGAAAATGAAAAAATTTACAAAATTTGTATTGCCAATGGTTTTATTTACATTGACTAGTTGTGGTGATAATAAAGTTGATACACCTGATCATGATACACCTGTAACTCCTGATCCTGATGTTCCAGATACACCAGATCCTGATGTTCCAGATACACCTAAAGATCCTAAAGTGGAAATTGATGAAAAAATTGAAAAGGCCTTAACAAAAAAAGAATTAATTAGCCGTGGAACAATTAAATTCGATTCAAAAAGTTCGTATGATGAAACTTCAACAACATCAGTATTTGAGTATGGTGAAGATTCTTTACATTTTAATGGCAACGATTATGGTACGCCTTATGATATGTATTTAATTAAAGATGGCGATGATATTGTTGCAATTAAAAAAGACAAAGATGGAAATTTATCAAAGCCTTATCAAGAATTTACCTCTTTAGATTATGAATTTAGTGATGTAATTACTTATGGCTCTAATTATTATGGAGTGGAAAGTTTAGTTAGTTCCATGTATGAACTAGCAAAAAAAGATGTTAATAAAGACGTTACATATAAAGTAGAAGATGGAGCGTATAATTTTAGTTTTGGATATTTTGAAACATTAGATGGATATAATTTTTATAAAGTTGATTTAACCTTTAAAGTTGGCGAAAAAGAAGAATTTAAAGAAGTTAATTTAAAAATTGATACATATAATAGTGATAGTTTTTTGGTTGATAGTGAATTAGGTGTAATTCAGTTAAACGCTGATGCTAGTGCATCAATGAGTAAAACTTATACTATTACTCAAGAAGTCGGTGAAAGAAGTTTTGTTAGTCCTTATAAACTTCAAGATTTTTATGCTACTTCTTATGATTTAGTTTATCAAACTACTACTTTAAGTGCGGATAGCGAGTTGACACTTGAAAAAGGTGGAAGTTTACAAATCGAAATTAAAAATTTAGCACCTCAAACTGCTAACTTTAGTTTCGATACTCCTAAAGTTAGTTATGTTGGAGTAGAAAATGGAATGGATGCTAATTACAGTACATATTCTAATTCACTTAATTTATCAGCTTACACAGTTGGAGATTATGTAATTAGTTTTGAAACTAAAAATGTTACTAAAACTTTTAAAGTAAAAGTAACCGAAGCAATGCCTAAGGAGATTAATGTTTCTTATAATGTTGAATCTTTAGGTGGATACACATCTTATGTAATTAATAATGATGAATTTGATGCTTATATAGGATTAGAATATGTAATTAATACGTCGGTTAATCCATATGAAGCAAATCAAGAAATAAAAGCTGAGATTAAAGGCGTTGATGCCTCAAAATATGAATTAGTTAAGAAATCAATTAAAATTAATGAATATATGGATGCTAAGGATTATTATGTTTTTAAGGCAAAAGAAGAAGGAGATTACACAATTACATTAACTAGTACTACTAAAGCTGATGTTACAAAAAATATTGTTGTCCATGTTTTAAAAACCCCTACTTTTAAGGAAGTTCTATCTAAAAAATATGCAATTAAAGAAGGAAGTTTACTTAAATATTATTTTAGTTTTGCACCTGATGGAACAGGAGAAAGTGGTACCTTAACTTTAGAAGATCGTATTAATAAGAAAACTGATGTATCAACTTATAGTATCACTAAAGAAGATAAAGCTTATAAAATTAATTTAACTCATGTTAGTGGAGATACATTAAGTTTAGATTTATACATGAATTTTGATTATTCTTTAGTTTATAAAGAAGGAAATTTTTATAGTCCTATTTATGAAGCGACTAATGAATTTTTAGCCCAAGGAACTTATGCTGGTAGTGATCAAGATGCAAGTTTAACTATTAGTCTAATGAATAATAATGAAGCTAGTATAGCTTTAGGATTTGAAAATTATATGCAATGCTATTATGAAATTAAAGAAGCTGACGGTAAATTAGTTGGTACATTTAAAGCTAGTGAATATACAAATAATCCATTTATTACTTTACCATTAAACTTTGAGATTAATAGTGATTTTAATAAAATAACTATTAAATTTAGTTTTGATTCTAAGGATTATAGTTTTGAATTAGATAAAAGCTCTTATTAAATATTATGAATAAATTTTTTATTAGTTCATTAATTTTAAGTAGTTTATTAATTTTTAGTTGTAATAGTAAAGAAATTTTACCTAGTAGTAGTATTTCTAATACCAATTTGGTATTAGAAAATACTACAACATTCAAGGAAACTCATTCTTTAAAAGGGACAGGGAATAAGAAATTATTAGTTATTCCTGTAACTTTTAAAGGAGAAAGAGAATTTACTGATGAAGATCTAAAAATTATTAATAAAGCCTTTTTTGATGAAAATTTATCAAGTGAAGAAGATTGTTATTATTCTTTAAAAGAGTATTATAAAAAAAGTAGTTTTAATAAGGTTGATATAAGTGGAGAAGTTACGGATGTTGTTAATGTTAACTATACAGTAGAAGAAATTACTAAGGAAGGATCATATTTTCCTGGAGTACCTGCCTTAGAATATTATGATAATAAAAGTGTTACTGATGAGTATTTAAGAAATTTTGATTTAGATAGTGATGGATTTATTGATTCAGTAGTTTTTGTTTATTCTTCTAAAACTTCAAGTAGAACTGGTTCTTTTTGGGCTTGGGTTAGTAATTTTGATACTGAAAGTAATGTTAATCGACCTAATTTTTCTAGACATATGTGGGTTGGATTAGATTTTTTTAAAACTAGTTCTTATAAAGTTGATGCTCATACAATAATTCATGAAATGGGACATTTATTTAATTTAAAAGATTATTATCCAAGTGATAATTATAATCTAGCTCTAGGTGGACATAATATGATGGATTATAATATTTCTGATCATGATCCATATTCTAAAATGTTATTAAATTGGACAACACCTATTTATTATGATTTCAAAAATTATAAGGAAGTTAATGTTAAATTAAAACCTTTTAGTAGTTCTAATGAGGTTATATTATTAAATAATAAATGGAATCATTCAGTGATGGATGAATATTTACTAATTGAATTTTATACACCTACTGACTTAAATTATTTAGATTCAATAAAGCAATATGAAAATAGACCACTTGGTTTTACTAAACCAGGTATTAAAATTTATCATGTTGATAGTCGTATTAGTAAGTGTTTATATGATAAGAATAATAAAACATTAAGTTTTGATAGTTATGTTGACACTATTCCAACTAATTATGATGATGATGTATACTATATAATTGGAGCAAGTAATTCTAATAGCGATTCTTATACTGATAGTAGTCGAGTTGGTCGATATAAGCAAATTGCATTAATTGAGAATAAAGAAGTTAATGAGCTTCAAAATGGGAGTGTAGCTGATGATGAATCATTATTTTATGAAGGTGATAAGTTTGATTCTAGAAAATCAGCTTATCTATTAAATAATAAGTTTAATAATAAAAATGAAGTTAATTTTGTAATTAGTGTAAATGATATTAATACTAACTTCGCTAGTATTAATATTAAGTATGTGGGGTAAAAATATGAAAAATATTATAAAATATTGGGGTTTAGTAGGTTTATTTTTAATTTCATCATGTAATGGAAATAAAAATGAGGATATTAAATATGTTGATTTAGCTAGCGCTATTAATAATAGTAGTAGAAATTATTCTCTTAATATTTTAAGAGCGGATGATAGTTTAAATTTATATGAGGTCTATAATGATGATTTTATTTATTATGCACCAGATAGTGGTGGATATATTAAAGTTGATGATTCAAATTACTATCATGGATTTAAAATGAATTATATTTATGAAGATGATTCAAATAAGGAGGAATTAGAAGTTTATGGGAAGGGTGCTTTATTAGAATCTAAGGAATCTTTAAATACAAGTCGTTTCATTGACATTATTAAAAAATATCAAGATGATTTTACTAAAGTTGATGAGAATACATATTCATTAAGTGTTAAGGATATGGCTTATGATTTAAAGAATTATTTTCAAAGTAGAAATTATGTCTATACTAATTATTTTGAGTTAGATATTTCAAAAGATGGCACTTTAGATAAATTCATTAGTTATGAAGGAACTAAAGATGATAAATACGTTGTAGGAACTGCTATTTTTAAAGAATTTAATTTAGATCAATATGATGCTTATAAAAGTTGGGTAAAAGATGGGAGTAAGATTAATACTCGTATTTATGATTTAAAGTTAGGCTATATTTATAAAGATAATAGTTATCTTGCATTTTATGAAAATGATAATGTGACAATTGAAGGTATTATCAATAGTATAGATTATGATGGTAATATATATATCGCTAATAGTGATGATACAACTGGTAATGTTGGAATAAGAGTCAGTTTAAAAGATAAGGCAAATCTACCAAAAATTAATACTAAAATCAAAGTTAGTGGTGTAGTTAAGGTTAATGATTATGTAAGTTATATTGATAATGCTACTTATGTAAGTATTGAAGAATCATCTTCATATCCTTATTTTGAAGAAGAAGCGATTAGTAATAGTTATGGTGGAGGATATTATTTAGCAAATATTTTTTCTACTACACCAATTTATGGAGATTCAGTCTATTCAACTTATGCTTATGTAAATAAGAAAGTAGAAACTAATTTAATAGAAAATAAGAAAGTTGAAGTTGAATTAATTTTTCCAAAAATGGTAAATAGTCAAACTGGTGTAGCTTTTAAATCAAAGTTAGTTTTACCTTTAAATATGCCACTAGAAACTAAAAATGAAATATTAAAGAAATTAAGTGATTTTAAGGTTTATGGAATTGATAGTGATGCAAAAGAAATAAATTTAGAGAAATGTTTAATTAAAATTGACACTTCACTTGAATATAATTCATATTTAGAGTTTAGTAAGTTTAGTGAAGTATCTAATTCTTTAAATCCTGAAGAAAAGATTTCAAAATATGTTGGACTTAATAATTTAAAAATTGTTGATGTTTCTAATTATACATGTTTTAGATTTGGTGAAAATACTTCGATGAGTTTAGAATCTATCTACGATAAAAAAGGAAGTCAAGTTGGTGTATATTATGAAACTTATTATATGAATAATGATCAGTATAATGAGCAGATTAATAATATATTAAGTTTAGGATTTACATTAAGTGATAGAATAAAAGATGAATATTATCGAATTCATGATATTTATAAATATCAAGACTATGTCATTGATATTTATAAAGCAGAAAATCCATTAGAGGAAGATACATTAACTTTTAATATGTGGGTATATAAAGGAGAAGTAGTACAAGGATTAACTATAAAAGAAAAATTATTAGAAGCTATTCCATACTTTAATAGTGATGATTTTATTATTCCTAATGAATTATATTCTAAAGATATTTCTTTATTTAAATTAAATGGCTATGGTGGTAATAGATTTAGTGATGATAATTTATTAACTGTAGTTACTTTAGATACTAATGATAATATTTATACTTCTTTAAGAAATAGATACATTAATGAATTAGGATATAAAACTTATCGTAATGAAGATAATTCAATGTATACATATCAAACTAGAGGAAGTAATCACTATGTTTTATATAAAAAATATAATGATAAAGAAAATATCTACTTAGATTTTTCAATGTATAGTACTAATGATTATACCTTTTCTGGTCATAGTGATTTTACTAATCGAATTGAAATAGCTATTTATAAAGGTAGTAAACCATTATCTACTAATTATGAAACTAATTTAGATAATTTTTCTAAAGAATTATCTAAATTCTATGGAATGGATGAAATTAAATTTAGTGGATTACCAAATGATACAAAAGTAGAAATGTATTATGCTGATAGCGATTATGAACGACAATCTGATAATTTAGATTATGGTTATTATGGTATTAATGAAGCTTTTATATATTCAAAAGATTTAACTAAAGTATATGATTCTTTAGTTAAATCATTAACTGATTATGGATACGAAGAATCATTTACTACTAGTAAAGGAAATATATGCTATAACTATGTAAATAGTGATAAAAATATTAGTTCTTATTTATTTATTATTAAAGATAGTAGTAAAAATTATATTAGAATTATGGATGGAGTGGGAGGAATAGATTTTTAATTAATAATTTTATTCTATTATATTAAGAGTTAAAAAAAGGAAATTACCTATAAGTAAAGTTTTAGGTAGTTTCTTTTTAATTTTTTGTATATTTTATTATTTAAAAAAATATATTTTTTATAAATTAGGGAGGCGAATATTTTCTAGATTACATCTATTAGTAATATAATATATAAATAATTTAATCTTTTATTCATTTTTTTATTTTTAACTATTCTAAATATTTGTTTAATTTGATAATAATTTCACCTAATGCTAAATTTCTTTTAGACTCTAAGATAGAAGAATTCATTTTTATTATTTGAAAGAATCTCTCACATATTGAATTACTTGAAGAAATTTTATTTTTGGTATCGATCTTTTATATTCATTCATAAGAGATATCAATAAATCAATATTTATCCTTTTTAATTAAATATTAAATTCAAGCAAATTAAATAATAATGTCAATCAATTCTTAAATCATCTAGTGTTGCAAGAAATAATTCTTTTTTCCATAGACTTAGAGTATATTTATCAGACACAAAATTTGATACATCTTTTTTTGCTGATTCGTAATCCACTATCTCAAATTTTGTTTTTAGCAACTCTTTGATGTTCTCTAGTGTCAATTTATTGTTTTGTAAGCTTACTCCAGAGTTTTTTAATTTATTTTCAAGATATGCAAGATTCAAAGTTGTTCCTCTTGCAACATAGAAAAGATAATCATAATAATCCCTACCTTTTACGTTGTTTTTATAATTTCTACAGATAATTGCATGGATTTTACCAGCGAATAGAGTAGATTCGTCGAATATCTTTACTTCATAAGGAGCTGGGAGAAGTTTGAATTTATTTTCGGTTTTACCGCCATCTGGATTGTCAGTATCAACCTCAAATTTGATCTTAATCTTTTTGTTTGAGATGATTTTTTTTGCGTCTTCACTTTTCGGAAAGAAAAACATCATCAAAGATAAAGTATTGCTTTTGAGGAATGCACTTTGTATATCTGAATCTGATACTTTATTTCTCTTATCAATGTGAATTTCAATTCCGTAAGAGCTAAATTCCCTTTTTAAAGCAGGGAAATAATCAGAAATTTTGAATTCTGAGTCTTTTTTAAGTAATGCAAAATCGAGATCCTCACTGAAACGATTCAATCCATAAAAAATCCTTAGACACGTTCCTCCATAGAATGCTGCCTTCTCGAAAAAACCTCCTCGTGAAAGTCCAGCTAAGGCAATTTCCTGGATAATTCCCTTTATAGCGTATTCTCTTTCCTCGTTATTTTTTGGATTATACTTTTTAATCATTGTCTCAATCACATTATTCATTTTCATATTCCTTTTTGATGAGTTCAATTAACAACTTGAGATTTGTTTTGTTATAGAGTTTAGCGAGTCTTTTCATTAACTTTAAATCACAAGAGACAAACTCATATTCATCAATTCTTTTATCAACAAATAATAATTCCTTTAGTTCTTTTACATTTTTTATTACTCTCCACTTGCATAAAGAATCACATATCGCTTTCTCTTTCATTGCAATCTTTACT
>ERZ808262.130-NODE-130-length-56093-cov-10.248992_pt1 | contig 56093 bp, 42 predicted proteins | sample MGYA00520895_ERZ808262 | MGnify/ENA primary metagenome ERZ808262 (study PRJEB31516, sample SAMN03275588) | gut metagenome | biome: mammalia-associated habitat; material: feces | host: Papio cynocephalus | place: Kenya | collected 2012-08-02 ...
TGCGACCTGCTGATCCGTAGTCAGCTGCTCTAATCCGCTGGGCTACTCGCGCAACATTGCCTTGTTTTCGGCAACTCGAATAAGATACACCCAAACGCCAAAAAAACAAAATCTCGGCGTGCCGCGCCATATACCAAGGTTATGCGAGCCGTCGCAGCGGTATCTCCTGCGTGGTGACCTTCAGTATTTTCGGCGTGCCGGTGCCGTTCACCGCGGCCTCGTCCACAACCACCTCGGAGGCTCCCGGCATGCTGGGCAACTGGTACATCGTGTCCTCCAACGTTTTTTCGATGATGGAACGCAGTCCGCGCGCACCGGTGCCGCGTCGTATCGACGTGGCCGCGATCTGGCGGATCGCGCCTTCGGTAAAGGTGAGCGTCACGCCGTCGATGGCGAACAGCTTCTGGTATTGCCTCACCAGCGAGTTCTCGGGTTCGGTCAGAATCCTCGTCAGATCGTCTTCGGTGAGTTCCTCCAAGACGCTCACCACCGGCAGACGTCCGATGAATTCCGGCAACAGACCGAAATCGGACAGGTCATCGGCGCAGACCCGATGCAGCAACTCCCTCTTCGGCACCTCATGGTCATGCCATGACGCGCCGAAACCGCTTTCCCTGGTTCCAAGCCGCTGCGCGACGATGTCGTCAAGGCCGACGAACGCGCCGCCGCAGATGAACAGGATGTCGCGGGTGTCGATCTGCACCGTCTCCAAGTCGCGGTGCTTGCGGCCGCCCTCCACCGGCACGGACGCGACCGTTCCCTCCAAGATCTTCAGCAACGCCTGCTGGACGCCCTCGCCGGACACATCACGGGTGATCGACGTGTTTTCTCCGCTTTTACGGGCGATCTTGTCGATCTCATCGATGTATATGATGCCTTGCTGCGCACGCGACACATCACCATCCGCGGCCTGGATGAGGCGCTGCAGCACGGTTTCGACATCATCGCCCACATATCCGGCCTCGGTCAGCGTCGTGGCGTCGACGATGACGAACGGCACGTTCATCACCTTCGCCAGCGTCTGCGCGAGATAGGTTTTGCCCACGCCCGTGGGCCCGAGCAGCAGGATGTTCGATTTCGCCACGGTGACATCGGCGAGTGGATCGTCATGCGCGCGCTCGGACGCGCCCCTCGGCCTCTTCGCATCGGACGCCCTGAGTCCGACGTTCTCACGCATCTCCATGTTGACGCGCTTGTAATGGTTGTACACCGCGACGGCAAGCGTGCGCTTGGCGGCCTCCTGCCCGATCACGTAGTTGTCGAGATACGCGCTGATCTGCATGGGTTTCGGCAACTGCATCGTACTGGCCTGCGCATCCTTGACGCGCTCCTCGGAGATGATGTCGACGCACAGTTCGATGCATTCGTCGCAGATGGCGGCGCCGGAACCGGTGACGAGCTTGCGCACCTGGTTCTCCGTCTTGCCGCAGAACGTGCATCTCGGCACCGCGTCGTTATAGCTGATCACGCGCCCCATATGCGCTCCTTCCGTGGTTTGCCGTACCAACAACCATACCCGTATAAACGGCCATACCCCTGCCGACGTGCGGCAGAGGTATGGAACGCATACGGAGCCAAAGCGTCAGGCGCGGTGTTCGAGCACCTCGTCGACGATGCCGTATTCCTTGGCCTCCTGAGCGGTCAGGAAGGTGTCGACCTCGATGTCCTTGCGGATCTTCTCGACATCGCGGCCGGTGTGCTTGGCCAAGGTGTTCTCCAGCCATTCGCGCATGCGCAGCATCTCCTTGGCCTGGATCTCGATCTCCGTGGCCTTGCCGAAGCCCTGGTCGATGGCCGGCTGGTGGATGAGCACACGGGCGTTCGGCAGCATGAGACGCTTGCCCTTGGCGCCCGCGGCCAGCAGAATCGCCGCCGCGGAAGCGGCCTGTCCGAGGCATACGGTCTGCACGTCCGGTTTGATGTACTGCATGGTGTCGTAGATGGCGGTCATGGCGGTCATGGAGCCACCCGGCGAATTGATGTACATCATCACGTCGCGGTTCGGATCCTGGCTTTCCAGCACGAGCAGCTGGGCCATGATGTCGTCGGCGGAGGTGTCATCCACCTGCACGCCCATGAAGATGATGCGGTCCTCGAACAGACGGGTGTACGGGTCCTGCCTCTTGTAACCGTATGGCGTCTTCTCCTCGAACTGCGGCAGAACATAGCGGTTCTGCGGCGCGAAGGCGGCCTTGCGCGCCTCGGCCGTCTGGAAGCCGACCACGCCGGACGGTCCGGCGAGACGCTCCGCGCGGGCTACGAATTGTGCTTCTTCGCTTGCCATGATCACTCCCCCTTGGTGGCGTTCATCGTATCGTGCGTGGAGACCAGCTTGTCTACGAAACCGTATTCCAAGGCCTCCTGAGCGGTGAACCAGTGGTCGTACTCGTTGTCGCGGTAAATCTCCTCGACGGTGTGGCCGGTCTGTTCCGCGGTCAATTCGCTCATGGTCTTCTTCATGTCCATGATCAGCTCGGCGTTGATGCGCACGTCGGTGGCGGTGCCGCCGATGCCGCCCGACGGCTGGTGCATGAGCACACGGGCATGGGAGGTCAGGAACCTCTTGCCCTTCGTGCCGGAGCTCAACAGGAACTGGCCCATGGAGGCACACATGCCCAGGCCGACGGTCGCCACATCAGGCTCGATCAGCTGCATGGTGTCGTAGATGGCCATGCCGGCGGTAATCGAGCCACCCGGCGAATTGATGTACAGCCAGATGTCCTTCTTGGGATCTTCGGCGGCCAGCATCAACATCTGCGCGCAAATGCGATTGGCCATCTCGTCCTTGACCTCTTCGCCCATCCAGATGATGCGGTCCTTCAGCAGACGGCTGAAAATCGGATCGGCAGGACCCGCCGGCACGTCCTCGCCGGCCATGACGGGCAGGGGTGCACTAAGATTGCTCACCTTGTCTCCTTTTCCAGTATTTTCTATAGTTTCCCAGCCTACCGCTTCGAAGCGACGGGTGACTGGATTGCGCTTACAGGGGAGTTCACGCGTGGCGCCGCGCGCCGATGCGGAATGCCGCGATAAGGCAGCAGATGGCGACGGCCACGATGACGGTCATCGTGGCGAATGTCCATTCACCGCCCATCGCCGTGGCATGGCGGAACGCCTCGCTTCCTTCTTTTCCGGCTCCCGCCTGCGCCACAGACAGAATCGTCGAGAACAGCGCGGTACCTGCCGCCCCGCCGAACTGCAGGCAGGTGTTGAACACGGCGTTGCCGTCGGGAGTGAACTCAGGCGCGATGTTGCGCAACGCGTTGGTCATGATGTTGGAGAAGCCCAGCGCGTATCCGAAACCGAAGATGAAATAGAATCCGGCGAGCAGCGCCGGGGTCAGATGCATGGCGAACACGGCCAGCAGAATCGGACCGCAGATGGCCGCGAAGAACGCGCCGAGAATCGGGCGCACCGGGCCGAACCGGTCGTACAGGGTCCCGCCGATGGGGGCGAAGAAAGCGCCGATCAGCGCGCCGGGCAACACCAATGCGCCGGCAAGGAACGCATTCGTGCCCAACGCGAGCTGCGCCACATTGGTGATCACATATCCGAAGCCGATGCCGACGATGGGGAGCAAAGCGTATGCGATCAAATGCAGCAGCACCATCGGATCGTGCAGCCATCCCAGACGAATCAGCGGGGAGAACGAACGCCTCGACGACCAGGCGAAGAACAGCAGCGACGCCAGACCCACGGCCAGGCTGATGACGGCGAACACTGCGGACAGGGCGGCATCGCCGCCGGAGACCGCGGAACCGACCGCCACACCCGCCTGGTTCAGGAACATCACCAGACCGCATAGCGCCAATACGATGGCGACGAACTGCAATGGGTTGAGATGCGCCTCCTCCGTTGGACGGTGCTGCTCGACGCATTTGAGGCCGACCGGCAGGGAGACCAGCAGGATGATCGGAATGACGATGACGAAGATCGCACGCCATGGGAGGATGCTGGAGACGGCGCCGCCGACGGTCGGGCCGATCGCGGGGGCGACCGTGATGACCAGGGACCCCACGCCCATCAGCCGTCCGACCTTGCTCCGCGGAGACTGTTCGAGGATGATGTTGATCATCAGCGGCGTGGCGACGCCGGAACCGATGCCCTGCACCACGCGGGCAACGAGAATCACCGGGAAGGCATGGCCGAAGATCATGATCAGCGAGCCCAGCACGGCGAGCGCCACCGCGGCGAGGAACAGCGTGCGATGCTCGAATTTACGGTTGAGATACGAAGAGAGCGGCATGGTGGAGGCGACGACCAGCAGATAGATGGTGGTGATCCACTGCACGGTGGAGGTGCCGACGCCGAATTCCTTCATCAGTTCGGGGAAGAGGACCGTCATCACCGTTTCGGTGAGGATGCCGATGAATGCGAGGGAGCCCACCGCCACGATCGCCCCGATGAGTTTCCCTGGAATGCGTTCGTCCCGTTCCGCGGACGAGACGGCGATATCATGTGCTTCGTTTTCTTGATTCGTGTTGTCGAGCGTTGTTTTGCGTTCTTTCATGATTCCTTGTCTTGCGCACTTTTCCTGCGGCCATGTGCGACGCCGCGATTGGCGTACCGATACTCATTCACAAACAAATGCCAATCTCCTGTGTGCAGTCTAGCGGATGCCCTGGCCCGCTTCGGAATTTCCACCGTCTGCGCAACGACGTGGGCCGGCGCGCCATGCGAGGCGAACCGGCCCATATCGGAAGGGAATCAGAAACCAATCATGAGGACTTTGCCTATGCGCACCCTCCTATTCTTTCTTGTTGACCGCGGTGACCGCACGCTGCAGCACCACGAAGATCAGGATCATCAGACCGACCACGATGGTGGTCCATTCGGCGGGGACGCCGAAGTCGGAGGTCAACGGATCGATGGTGGAACGGACCAGCGCGCCGATGACGGAGCCGAGCACGTAGCCGAAGCCGCCGGTGACGATCGTGCCGCCGATGACGACCGATGCGACCGCGTCGAGCTCCCAGCCGACGCCGACGGTGTTGATGGCCGAGCGGATGTTCGCCGTGTACACGATGGACGCGATGGCGGCCAGCGTGGCGGAGGTCAGGTAGATGACGTACTGGGTGCGCTTGACCGGAAGGCCCATGAGCTCCGCGGAGGAACGGGAGCCGCCGATCGCGTAGATGGTGCGTCCCGTGCGGGTGTGATGCAGCAGGATGTAGCCGAAGACGACCACGAGAGCCGCGATGATCACGCCCACGTTGATGTACAGGTCATGGGAGATCTTCGGGTTGTCGATGATGGTGATCTTCTCCGAGATGAAGTCGAAGTTGTTGTTCTCGGGGAAGGTCTGCGCCTCCGTGGAGATGATGGACGCGATGCCTCGCGCCAGGAACATCGATGCCAGGGAGGCGATGAACGGCTGCATGTTGAATTCCTCGATGAGCACGCCCGTCAGCAGGCCGAACACCACGCCGATGAGGATCATGGCGATCATCGCGATGGGGGCCGCGATGCCGGCGTTCGTCATTTTGACGCCGATCACCGCGGTGATGGCAACGATGGCGCCGACCGACAGATCGATGCCGCCCGTCAGTACCGGCAGCGTCATGGCGACGGCCAGTATGATCAGATACGCGTGGTCGATGAACAGCGATGAGACGAATCCGAGTCGCAGGTAGGTGCCGAACAGCGCCTGGCCCATGATGATCATCAGGATGAAGATCACCACTGCCGCGATGGTCGGAATCATCTGGGCGTTAATACGGCGCCCACTTGTTTTCATGGTCTTCTTCTTGACCTGAGTAGCTGCTGCAGAAGTCATGCTGCCACCGCCTTAGTCTGTGCCTTGAGTGCGCGTTTGCGTTTCATTTCCGCACTGAGGTTGTGAATCTTCGGAGCCTGCATCACGCAGATGACGATCACCACGACGGCGAAGAACGCCGGGGTGGCCGCGGAATCGATGCCGAGGGTGATGATGGTCTTGCGGATCATGGCGATGATCACGGCGCCCAGGGCGCTGCCCGCCAGGGAGAACTTGCCGCCGAGCAGCGAGGTTCCGCCGATGACGACCGCGAGGATGGCGTACATTTCCAGATCCTGACCGGTCTTGACCACATCGACTCGCATCACGGACGCGGTGGCGAACAGGCCGGCGACGGCGGCCAGGAGGCCGGATACCGCATAGACGAGGAAGAGGATCTTCTTCGGCTTGATGCCGGTCATGCGGGATGCCTCGGGGTTGATGCCCACGGATTCGATCATCATGCCCATGGCGGTCTTGCGGCACAGCACGCCCACAAGGGCCACGATGATCAGCGCGATGACGAAGTTGGCCGGGATGCCGAGGATGAAGCCGTTCGCCATCCACTTGAGCGGCGCGCCGCCCGCGACGGCGCTGGCGTCGGTGTTCTGGCCGGAGGTGATCACCTTGGCGAGGCCACGGCCCGCGAGCATCATGATCAATGTGGTGATGAACGGCTGCAATCCGAGGATGGAGACCAGCGCGCCGTTGATGCAGCCGACGCCGAGGCCGATGAGCAGCGACAGGAAGATGGCGGCCCAGACGTTGACGCCCGACGTCAGCATCTGCATGGCCGCGGCACCCGCGACGGCCATCACGGAGCCGACGGACAGGTCAATGCCGGCGGTGGAGATCACCAACGTCATGCCCGTGGCGATCATGAGGTATCGCGCCGATTCCTGCAGCATGGTGATCAGCGGGCCCGCGAGTCCGCCGGTGTTCTTGTTCCAGCTCAGGGAGAGGAACTGATGGTCGGAGATGGTGCAGATGATGATGAGCACGATCAGCGCGACCACGGACCACGTGAGATTCGATGAGAGCAGTTTCTTGACGACGGAGCCGTTTTCCTGCTTTGCCTTCTTGTCGGTCATCATGCCTCCTTTCCCGCATTGACGTTCGTGTTTGCGATGGTTTGGACGATGGTCTCCTGGGAGACGGTGTCGTCATTGACGAGTTCGGCGATCTTATGGCGGTCCTTCAGCACTTCGATGTCATCGGAGAGCCTGACCACCTCTTCCATTTCGGACGAGATGAAGACGACGCCCATGCCCTGTTCGGCCAGATCGAGCACGACCTGCTGGATTTCGGCCTTGGCGCCGATATCGATGCCTCGCGTCGGTTCGTCCAGGATGAGCAGATCTGGATGCGTCGCCAGCCAGCGTGCGATCAGCACCTTCTGCTGGTTGCCACCGGACAGGTTCTTGATGAGCTTGTTCGGATCGTTCGGCCGGACGTTGAGCTCCTTCATGTACTTGTCGACGATCTCGTCGGCTTCCTTCTTGGGAATCGGCTTGAACATGCCGCGCGTCGCCTGCAATGCGATCAGGATGTTCTCACGCACCGTCAGATCGCCGATGATGCCTTCATCTCGGCGGTTTTCGGTGGAGTACGCGATCTTGTTGCACAACGCCGTGTATGGATCGGAGATGCTGGTCTTCTTGCCCTTGAGCTTGTATGTGCCGGAATCCGGCTTGTCCGCACCGTACAGCAGACGGCCGAGTTCGGTTCGTCCGGAGCCCAGCAGTCCGGCGAAGCCGACGACCTGCCCGGGGTAGACGTCCAGGTCGGTGGGATTGATGGTGCCTTTGAGCCCCAGCTGCCTGACGGAGACGATGGGCTGTTCTCCGGAAACGTCCTTGTGCTCCTTCTTGGCGCCGATCTGGCTCAGTTCCGCGGCGCTCTTGCCGATCATCATGCCGATGAGCTCGTCGCGAGGAGTGTCCTTGGTCATGACCTCCTTGATGAACTTGCCGTTACGCAGGATGGTCAGACGGTCGGTGATCTCGTAGATCTGGTCGAGGAAGTGGGAGACGAACAGGATGGCCACGCCCGAATCGCGGATCTTGCGCATGATCTTGAACAGGTCCTGCACTTCGTTGGCGTCCAGCGATGAGGTCGGCTCGTCGAGGATCAGCACCTTGGCGTCGATCACCATGGCGCGGGCGATGGCCACCAACTGCTGCATGGCGATGGAGATCGAACTCAGCGGGGCCCTTGGGTCGAGATGCTCCAGGCCCATCTGCGCGAGGAACTTCCTGGATTTCTCATAGGTCTTCTTCCAGTTGATGCCCAGCGGTCCACGCACCTCATGACCCAGCATGACGTTTTCGCCGATGCTCAGGTTGGTGCACAGGTTGACTTCCTGGTACACCGTGGCGACGCCCGCGTTCTGCGCGTCACCGGTGCCGGTGAAGGTCTGCGGCTTGCCATCCACCTCGATGGAGCCCGCATTGATCTTGTACACGCCGGTGAGGGCTTTGATCATCGTCGATTTGCCGGCGCCGTTCTCGCCCATAAGGGCGTGGACCTCACCGGGGAACAGACGCAGATCGACGCCGTCCAGGGCTTTGACGCCCGGGAATTCGATCGTGATGCCCTTCATCACGACGATTGGTTTCTTGTCTACCATGTCTTCGCCTTACGAAAAATGTTATCGTTTTGTGATATTTGCCCAAGATGTAGCGAACGGTGCGTCATCATGCGCGACGCACCGTTCATGGGGTTATGAGAGGAAGTGGGATTCGGTACCGTCACCCATCGCGATCAGTACGCGCGGGTTCCGGCGTCCAACGCCTCCTTGGCGCTCTTGGCGTCGAAGGTCTTGGATTCGATCTCGATGTCCTTCTTGACGGACTTGCCGTTCAGGTAGTCCTTGACCGCGTTGGCGGTCTCCTCGCCGAAGATCGGGTTGTATTCGATGACGTAGGAGAGGTCGCCGTCGACGAGGGACTGCAGCGCGGCCTTGGTGCCGTCGATGGTGATGATCTTGACCTTGCCCTTGAGTCCGGCGGCGTCCACGGCCTGTGCCGCGCCGAGGCCCATCTCGTCGTTCTGGGCGAAGATGAACTGCGGGTTGTCGGACTTGTACTTGTCGAGCAGACCGGCGGTCACGGTCTTGGCCTCATCGGTGGACCAGTTCGCGGACTGGGACTCGAGCACCTTGATGTTGCTTGCGGCCTTGTTCTTCCAGCCCTGTCCACGATCGGTCACGACGGACAGGCCTGCCGGGCCTTCCAGGATGAAGCCGTTGGCGCCGTCCGGGAAGTTCTTGTTGACGAATTCAGCCGCCTGCTCGCCGGCCCAGACGTTGGACGGTCCGATGTGGGACACGACGGCCTTCTTGGCCGCCGCGCTCTTGATGCTGATGTTGCGGTCGACGGTGAAGACCGGGATCTCGGCCTCGGCCGCGTTCTCCAGGCAGTCGTCCCAACCGGAATCGTTGGTGGCGGACAGCACGATCGCGTCGACTTCATCGTTGACGAACTTGTTGAACGCCTGGATCTGCTTCTGCTGGTCGTTGTTCTGCGTCGGGGAATACACCAGGTTGAATCCGGCCGCCTTGAACGCCTTCTTCAAATCGTTCTCGTTGGCGGTACGGAAGCCGCCTTCCGGACCGACCGCCACGAAGCCGATGGTCTTCTTGCCGCTGTCGGATCCCGAGCTGCTGTTCGAGCCGCCGCATGCCGCCATGCTGACCAGAGCCGCGGCGGAAGCGCATACCGCGATGGCCTTCTTCCAATTCTTCATGAAACTCCTCCTCGAGTCGTTGCTGTTTCGATGGGCTTCATCGCCATCAGTGGTTCCAGTATCGTCGCGAATCCGCCGACGCTCAACCTCATGCGATAACTTTTCGGTAACAACTCGATGCCTACTGCGCGGACAATGCCGTGACCTGCGAATCGGCGATCGACCATGAGCCTTCCAGCGAACCATCGACGGTTCTGGCCACGCCCAGATGGTCGAGCACGGTGAGGCGCCGATACATGTTGACCTCGCCCGTGGCCATCGCGACGGCGCCGCCGTCGGGAAGCCCCTGGCTCGCCTCGGGTCCGGGCACGAGCTGGCGGCGTGCGATCTGCGCACGGCCGTTCTGTCCGTATTGCGTGGCGTAGACGAAGGTCACGTCATTGTAGAAGGTCATCATGGTCACTCCGGATTGGCTCGAAATCCACAGGAACGACGATGCCAACGATTCCGCCTCGCCATTCGAGCCACGCCTGATTCCGATGATGCCCATTCCGGATTGCGCGTGGCCGTCGGAATCCACGGAGAACGCGAGACGGTCGCCTTCCGGAGACACGCCGATCGCGCGCACATGCTGTCCGTCATCGAGCCCGGGGATCGTGAAGGCACGTTCCTTGCCGCCGTCATCGACGAGGACCTTCCCCGTCGAACCGTCAACGGCCCAGATCTCTCCTCCCCTTCCCTTGCATATGGCGCGCATCGCATGCCCGGAGAACATGGTGCCCTGCAGGGTTCCGTCCGTTCCGATGCGCTTCACGCGCCCATCATGGCCGAGCACGGCGCCGCCTTTGGATGAGAAGACGAATCCTTCGGCATCGTCGATTTTCGTCTGGGCCACGCGCACCGCGTTGGATGATTCCAATGACACGATGTTGCCGGCGCTCAGCGTGTACATGGGCTCCGTCGTCGTCGACGCGCTCAACGACAATCCGTCATCGGCCTGCGAATACTCCTGTCCATCGGACCGCACCTCGATATCCGTCTCCGTGTTGCCGTCGCCCAGCGACAGCCGCAATTGCCGGACCAATACCGCGCGCTCCGCGTCGGTCATCCGATGCATTGCGGAGGAAAGCCGTATCTCGATCGTCGAATCATGGACCGTCACGCCATTCGGACGCAAGGCCACCTGTTCCGTGTTCGTGTCGTACACGGCGTCGCGCAGCCATTCCGCGCCGCCGGCAAGGAGCTCCTTCACCGCGCGCGAACGCCAATCGCGCCAGCACAGCCAGCGCACGTCGGGAATCAGTTCCTTGCGCGACGTTCCCAGTCGGTACAACGAGACCTGACGGTACACCTGCTCGAAATCATCGGCGCTGACCATCACGCCGGATGGCAGCGTGCCGATGCGCCACTGCCCCTGTTCTTTGGAAAGGATGAAATCATAGGTCTCAGGCCCTTCCGAAAGCGCGGTGTACACGCCATGGGAATCCAGCTCGCCCTGGACCTGCAGACGAACCGATACCGTGATCTTGTCGTTCGTCGTCGAGCCGACCGAACTGGCCTTGCGAACGATCTGCGGCACGTTCGAATACACCAGCGTCTTCGCATCCGCGTTCCACCATTTCGAGGCCGAACCGGTAAGGAACCGGCGGGCGGTTTCGAAACCGTCGCTCTGCACGCCGGCCGGCATGGCGTCGAAGAATCCCTTGACAATGGTTTCCGGCCGCGCGTCCTTTGTGGGACCGGCCGGATTCGTGAATATTCTCCGCGTACTTTGCTCAGCGGGCTGCATAATCTGCACCGCGCCGCTTTCCGGCAGTCCCAGCACATTCGAGCATCCTGCCAGCATCGGCAGCATGCATCCGGCCAAGGCCAATGCCATGGCGACCATCCGTTTGCGATCCATATGATATGTCCCCATCGTCACCGCCCTTTTCCGACATTGGGCTCGCCGGTCAGATAATCGGAGAATCTGTTGTCGGCGATACCGAATCCTCCGATGGCGTACAGGCCATCGTCATCGGGATCGAAATGGATCGGAGCCGCCCCGATGTCCACCTGGCCGGTTTCGGGATTCCGCGGCAACGTCACAAGGAACCAGGTGCCCTCCCCCATCCGGGAACGCACGGCGATGTCGCCATGGTGGAGTCTCACGTCGGCGAGCGCGATGGCCAGTCCCAATCCGGTGCCGCCCGTGGTGCGCGCACGCGATGGGTCACCTCTCCAGAATCGTTCGAATATTTTTTCGCATTGCTCCGCGCTCATGCCGACGCCGTGGTCGCGCACGCTGACCACGACCGTCCGCCGGTCGGCGGCAAGCCGTATCTCCACGGATTTTCCTTCCGCGAAATCGACGGCGTTGGCGAGCAGATTGCGTATGATGCGGCAGATGCGTCTTGTGTCGACGATGGCCGGCACCTCCACGTTCGGAAGGTCGACATCCAATGGCACCTGTTTGGCCTTCGCGATGTCCGAAACCTGTTCGACTGCCTGCCGAATCGGCTCGCGAATATCGTTTTCGACGAGGTCGAGCGCCGCGTAGCCGGCATCGAACCGCGATATCTCCAGCAGATCCGCGAGCATCTCCTGGAATCTTCTGATCTGCCCGTCCAACAGCTCCACCGTGCGCTTGGTGGCGGGATCGTATTCGTTCTTGCGCATCGACAGCATGTCGGACGCCATGCGCATGGTCGTCACCGGGGTGCGCAGCTCATGGCTGACGTCGGAGACGAAGCTTCGCTGCATGTCGCCGGCCTTTTCGAGCTCATCGATTTTCTGCACCAGAGAATTCGCCATCTCGTTGAACGAACGCTGCAGCACGCCGATCTCATCCTGCCTGTCCACATGCACGCGGATGTCCAGATTGCCCGATGCCATGGTTTCGGCCGCGGCCGCCACGTTCTGCACGGGCTCGACCGCGGAGCGCATGACCAGAAATATGATGACGCCGATCAGTCCGCTGAGCAGTATGCTGGCGATGGCCATGTTGAGCTGGATCTGCATCAACGACTGCTGTTGGGCCTGGTAGGAATACAACGCGAAGACCTCCAACGCGCCGAAGCCGCTGGAAGAGACGACCGAACCGAGGATGGCGCCGGGCACGCTTCCCTCGGATTTCGCTATGCTTACCGGTTGGTAGTAGATCGAGCCGCCCGTCTCCGATTGCAGGTCGTCCCGCATGTCAGCGGATATCAGATTCGTGTATTCCGGATCGGTGGACACCGGTATGACGGTTTTTCCGTCCGCGCCGTCCCCGTCACGGCTCATCAGGTACACACTGACCAGATTGCTGGGTCCGCTGCTTTGCAATTCGGACGCCAGATTGCCGACCAGCTGTTGGTATTGGCTGGAGTCGGTGAGGTTCGCGGAGCTCAGATGCTTCTGCGCCCTGGTGACCTGCGACGAGAAATCCTTGCGGGACTCTTCCATCACTTGGGTCTGCATCGACCCTCTGATGGCGTACATGGAGAAAAAGCACAGCAGGGCCGCGGTCAGGGAAACCACCAGCATCGACAATGCGACCGTTCGGGCCTTCAACGACCGGTGCACCCGTTGCCTTCCGCAACGCCATATTTTCCATATATGCCACGGTTTCATGGTGGGCGCCTACTTGGCCGGCGCGACGAATTTATAGCCGATGCCACGCACCGTCCGCACGATTCGCGGCGTCTCCGGATCATCCTCCACCTTCATGCGCAGCCGTTGCACATGCACGTTGACGAGTCTGGTGTCGCCGCCGCTATCGTAGCCCCATACCTCCTTGAGCAGGTTCGCCCGGCTCAATGCCTCGCCTTCATGCGCGGCCAACGTGTACAGCAGCTCGAACTCCATTGGCGTCAGATGCAGGTCGGCACCGTCCTTGCAGGCGGTGTGCTCCACCCGATTCATCTCCAGAAGACCGCAACGCAGCCGATCCGGCAGGTCGGACTGCGTCTCATGCGACGGGGCATCGGTTTTCGGCAGGCGAAGACGCGCGCCGATACGCGCCATCAGTTCGGCCACTTCGAACGGTTTGGACACGTAATCGTCGGCGCCCGCCTCCAGTCCTTTGACCACATCAGTGGTGTCGGATTTGGCGGTAAGCATGATGATCGGGGTATCGGCGTCCTGCCTGATGCGGTGTGCCACCTGCACGCCGTCCAGTCCGGGAAGCATGACGTCCAGCAGCACCAGATCCGGGCGGATGGTCGGGAACATCTCCACCGCGCGCAGACCATCCTGGCATATCACCGTGGCGAAGCCATTGCTGTCCAATACGATGGACAGCATCTCCCCCAAAGCCGCGTCGTCATCGACGATCATGATCAATCGCCGATCGGATCCCTCATGTACGTCCCGCATCGGTTCCGCTCTCCTTCCGTCATCGCTTCATCGCGCATACGGCCCTCTTCATCGAGCGAGCCGCATATTCGGCGTTGCCACGTCCGTATTGTACACGGAAGGGCAAAGACGCGCCGGAAGGCGAATGGCGCGGTCAGCGTCCGTCCGAGTCCTCTCCGTGCAGGATCCTGCGGATCTTCTCCAGCCTCGGCCCCACCTCGCGTTCGTATCCACGGTCGTTCGGATGGTAGTATTCCCGGCCTTTGAGCTCGTCGGGCATGTATTGCTGGGGGGCCACCGCGCCCGGCCAATCATGCGCGTACCGGTACCCTTCATGGTTGCCCCAGCTTTTCATCAGGGCGGTCGGCGCGTTGCGCAGGTGCAGCGGCACCTGACCGATGAGCCCCGCATCCACATCGGCGAGCGCCGCGTTGATGGCATTGTAGCTGGCGTTGGATTTCGGCGCGGTGGCGACGGCGAGCGCCGCCTCGGCGAGGATGATGCGGGCCTCCGGCATACCGATCATGGCCACGGCCTGGGCGGCCGCGACGGTGACCTGCAGGATCTGCGGAGCCGCCATGCCGACTTCCTCGGAGGCCGCGATCATGATGCGGCGCGCGATGAACCGGGGATCCTCGCCGGCGCGCAGCATGCGTGCCAGATAGTGCATGGTGGCGTCCGGATCGGAGCCACGCATGGATTTGATGAACGCGGAGATCACGTCGTAATGGTCGTCGCCGTCCTTGTCGTAGCGCACGGTGGCCACGTCCATGACCTTCGAAACCACATCGGGCGTGATGACGGGACGCTTCGTGCCTTTTTTGCGGGCTTTGTCGCCGGTGAGCGCGCCGGCGGCCGCTTCCAGGATCGTCAGCGTCTTGCGCGCGTCGCCACCCGACATGCGGATGATGTCGTCCACGGCCTCGTCGGCGATTCCGATCTCGCCGTCAAGACCTTGTTTGCTTTCGATGGCGCGTCCGATCAACGTTTTCAGGTCTTCCGGCTCCAGCGATTCGAGCTTGACCACCACGGAACGGCTGAGCAACGGCTTGATGATGGAGAAGCTCGGGTTCTCCGTCGTCGCCGCGATGAAGGTGACGTCGCGATTCTCCACACTCGGCAGCAACGCGTCCTGCTGCGATTTGGAGAAACGATGCACCTCGTCGATGAACAGCACCGTCTCCCTGCCTTCGGACACCAGCCGGTCGTGGGCGCGTTTGAGCACGTCGCGCACGTCCTTGACGCCGGAGGTGACCGCGGACAGTTCTTCGAACACACGGCCGGACTGCCTTGCCACGATGTAGGCGAGCGTGGTCTTGCCCACCCCGGGCGGGCCGAACAGGATGACGGAGCTTGGAGCCGTCAGGGAACCTTTCGAAGCGGGATTCGCGAGACGGCGGAGCGGCGAGCCTTCGCCCAGCACACGCGACTGGCCGACGACCTCGTCCACGCTTGACGGGCGCATGCGCACGGCCAGCGGACGCGTCATCCCGTCGGGAGCGTCCACGGCGCCAAACAGATCCTGGGTCATGGTTCCCTACTGTACCGCAGGCGACGCCATGATTCGAACACACGTTCGATATGCGGGTTCATGCCGGCGGGTAAACTGGCAGGCATGGCTGACGACACGAATTACGGCTCGCTGGGGGCGCTTGCTCCGAATTGGGACGACGGCGAGCGCAACATCGACACCGACGAGATCTACGAGCGCTTCTTCGGCTGGGTCGAGGACGTCAAGGGCATCGAACCATGGCCGCATCAGGAAGAGGCCATCATGAGCCTGCTCGCGGGCGACCACGTCATTCTGAACACGCCGACCGGCTCCGGCAAATCGCTGGTGGCGCTCGGCATGCATTTCGCCGCGTTGTGCACCGGACGGCGCTCCTATTACACGGCGCCGATCAAGGCGCTCGTCTCGGAGAAGTTCTTCGATCTGGTGGAGGTGTTCGGCCGCGATAATGTCGGCATGATCACCGGCGACACGCATATCAACGCCGACGCGCCGATCATCTGCTGCACCGCGGAGATCCTCGCGAACCAGGCGTTGCGCGAAGGCCGGCACGCCGATGTCGGCTGCGTCGCGATGGATGAATTCCACTATTACGGCGATTCCGAACGCGGATGGGCGTGGCAGGTGCCGCTGCTGACGTTGCCGGACACCCAGTTCCTGCTGATGAGCGCGACGCTCGGCAACGTCGACGCCATCGCCGACAAGCTGGAGGATATGACCGACACCGACGTCGACATCATCGCCGACGCGCCGCGGCCGGTGCCGTTGACCTATGAGTACACGCTCAACCCATTGGAGAAAACCGTCGAGCTGGCGTTCGGCAAGGACGAGACGCCGATCTATGTGGTCCATTTCTCCCAGGACGCCGCATTGGAGACGGCCAACGCGCTGTCCAGCACCGGCGTGTCGAGCAAACAGCAGCGCGCGGCGATCGCCGAGGCCATCAAGGGAACGAAGTTCACGACCGCGTTCGGCAAGATCCTGCAACGTCTGTTGCGCACCGGCGTGGGCATCCACCATGCCGGCATGCTTCCCCGCTACCGGCGTCTCGTCGAACAGCTCGCGCAACAGGGTCTGCTGCCGGTGATCTGCGGCACCGACACGCTGGGCGTCGGCATCAACGTGCCGATACATTCGGTGGTGTTGACCGCCTTGACCAAATTCGACGGCACCAGGATGCGCAAGCTCCGCGCACGCGAGTTCCATCAGATCGCGGGCCGCGCGGGCCGCATGGGATTCGACACCGAGGGCCTGGTGATCGCCGAGGCGCCGGAATTCGAAATCGAGAACGCGAAGGCCCTGGCCAAGGCCGGCAACGATCCGAAGAAGCTCAAGAAGGTCAAGCGCAAGAAGGCCCCTGAGGGCTTTGTGACGTGGAACCAGAACACCTTCGACAAACTTATCGACGCCGCGCCGGAAACGCTGGTGCCGCATATGAAGATCACCCATTCCATGGTGCTGAACGAGGTGGAGCAGGGTGGTGACGCACGGTATCGCATCGACCGGCTCATCGACGATTCCGCGCAGTCGCCGGAGCAGAAGGAACGTCTGCACGCCCGCGCCGACGAGATCTTCCAGACGCTGTTCGACACGAACGTCATCGAGACCGAGGACCGCGAGGACGGCGGCAAGGATTATTTCATGACCGTGGACGTCCCCGATGACTTCGCCCTCGACCAGCCGTTGAGTCCGTTCCTCCTGGCCGCGCTGGAACTGCTCGACCCCGAATCGGAGACCTACGCCCTCGATGTGATCTCCATGGTCGAGGCCACGCTCGAGGATCCGAAGCAGGTGCTCCGAGCCCAGGAACGGCAGGCCCGCGACGAGGCGATGATTCAGATGAAAGAGGATGGCCTCGACTACGACGAGCGCATGGACCGGCTGCAGGAGATCACCTATCCGAAGCCATTGGAGGACATGCTGCAGGCCGCGTTCGACGAGTACCGCCATGACGTGCCTTGGGCCAACGATTATTGGCTGAGCCCAAAATCCGTGGTGCGCGACATGGTCGAGACGGCCTCCGATTTCACCGGATACATCGCCCGATACAACATCGCGCGTTCCGAAGGCACGCTGCTGCGCTACCTGTCCGACGCGTACCGCGCGCTGGCGCGCACGGTGCCGGCGGAGAAACGCGACGAGCAGCTCAACGACATCATCTCCTGGCTGCGCGTGGTGGTCCGCTCCATCGATTCCTCGCTGGTGGACGAATGGGAACATGCCGGCGATACGGGCGACGCCTCCGAAAACGCCGCGAATCTGGCCGCGCCGGGCGCCGGACAATCCGTCGTCGAGGATCGCAGGGGCCTTACCGTGCTGGTGCGCAACGCGATGTTCCGCCGCGTGCAGCTCATGGACCTCGACAGGCCTGACGAACTCGGCGCCATCGACAAGGACTGGGGCTACGGCGTCCACGAATGGGAGGATGCGCTCGACGACTTCTACGACGAGCACGAATACGTCAACACGGACGCGAAGGCACGCAGCGGCGAGCTCTTCATCCTCGACGACGGCATGGAGAACAGTGAGCACGCGTGGAAGATCCGTCAGATCATCGACGATTCCGATGGCGACCATGATTGGGCCATCACCGGAACCGTCGACCTGGATGCCACGCAGTCCAGCGGCGAAGTGGTGTTCTTCGACTACAACGTCTCCAACTGACGGCGCATCTCGTCGGCATCGACTTCCAGCGGTGGCCAGATCATGTTCATGTTCTTCAACGTGTTGCGCAGCAATTCGGACACGACCGCCCTGGAATACCAACGGTTGTCGGCGGGAACCAGGTACCAGGGCGCGCGTTCCGTGCTGGTCCGCGCGAACACGTCCTGCCATGCGGCCATATAGTCGTCCCAGCGGGCGCGCGCCTCGAGATCGCTCGGATCGAATTTCCAGTATTTGGTCGGATCCTCCAACCGACTGAGAAAATGCCTTTTCTGCTCGTCCTTGCTGACCACCAGGAAGATCTTGATGATGGCGCAGCCGTCGCCCACCAATTGCGCCTCGAACCGGTTGATCTCGTCGTAACGGGCCTGCCACACCTCTTCCGGATACGTCCGATAGACACGCGGCATGACGATGTCCTCATACTGGGACCTGTCGAAGATGGAAATCCATCCGTTCCTCGGCAGTTCACGACGGATGCGCCATAGGTAATCATGGTCCTTCTCCTCGCCTTTCGGCGCGCCGAAACCATGGTAGTGCATGCCCATGGGATCGCCTTGGCTGAACACATGGCGCACGATGCCACCCTTGCCCGAGGCGTCCATGCCCTGCAGGATGATCAGCAACCTCCTGCGCGACCCCTTCACGCCGTTGGCGTACATCAATCGCTGGTAACGCGCGATTTCCGACGAGCTGATCGTGATGAACCGCTCGGCGTCCTCCTTGTTGCCGTCGAATCCCGGCGTCGCCCCGCCATCGACCTGCGTCAGCCGCATATCATGGTGGAATCTCAGCAGCTGGCCTGGCGGCAGCGTCCATACCGAACTGAGCAATTCGCTCGCCTTGGCGACATTCGCGAGCCCCTCGGCGACGGAATCGCAATGCGCGCCCTTGCGCAACCGCTCCTCGACCTTGTTGAGCGTTTTGGAAATCGCCGAGACACAGGCGTCGTTCCTCTTGTCATCCTTGCCAGCCATCGCCAAAGCCTCCTTGCTTGCCATCCGACCATGCCCTGTATCCATCGTAGACGCGCAGAGGGCCGACGCCCGGCATTCATGCCGAACATCGACCCTCTGTTTCTCCTTCGTCTCAGAGCAGCCGCATCATGCCGTCACCGTCCATCCGCCGATTCGCCGTCCGACGGATCGGATTCGGTCGGTGAATCCGATGGAGCCTTGGACGCATCGCCCTTGTGCTCCACCTCCTTGAGCAGGTCTTCGAACGGATTGTCCCTGATCGGCTTGCCGTTCTTGTCGAATGTGATCTGGCTTTCCGGATGCGTCTCGTCGTATCCCTGCGCATAGCGGGTCTGCCGCCAATTCCTGATCGAGGCGTTCGTGCCACGGTGATGCACATGGTACAGGCGTTGCGCGCCGCCCAGCGGCATCTCCTCCTTGGCGACCGCGATCTGGTTCACATTCGATGGGTCCATGATGGCGATCGGCGCGACCGGCTCCGGTTCGGCAGGCGCGGCGGTATGCCGCTGCATGCGCGCCGGAAGCCATTCGGCAAGGCGGCTGAGCAGCCAGCAGACGATGAAATACACGACCGCTGCGACGACCAGCGTCTGCAGGATATTGAAGTACATCGAACCGAGACGTCGTGATTCCTGCAACAGGTCGGTATACATGATGATGGAACCGAGCGCGGTGTCCTTCAGCACGACGACCAGCTGGGTCACCGCGGCCGGCAGCATCGCGTAGATCGCCTGCGGAACCTCGATCTGCATCAACGACTGCGTGCGGGTCAGACCCAGCGCGAGAGATGCCTCGCGCTGTCCGTTCGGCAGGTTGCCGACACCGGAACGCACCAGTTCGGCGACGACGGAACCGTTGTAGATGACCAACGCGAGCACCACGGCCCAATAGGCCGGGCTTGCCAGACCGGCGAATGCGAACCAGCGCCAGAAGAAGATCATCAACAGCAGCACCGGAACCGCACGCGCGAATTCGACGATGGCGCCGGAAACCGTGCGGATGAGCACGCTCGGCAGCAATCGTCCGATGCCGAACAGCAATCCGAACGCCACCGCGCCGATCACGGCCAGAACCGAGGCGCGGATCGTGGCCCATAGGCCGGGCAGGTAGAAATCGGTCCACGCCTCAGCGTCAAGCGCCGGCTTCCACAGCTCCCAGCTCAACTGGTTTTCGCCGTCCGGCGGATTGTGCAGACGCATGAGGATCAATACGAGCACGATCGCGAATGCGATGCCCGCTATCCAATTGACGATGCGAATGGTTTTGCGGCCCTTGGGACCCGGCTGGTCGAACAGCACCGCGCTTTCATTGCTTGCCATGGTGCGTCACCTCCTCACCGCGAGTTTGTTGGACAGATACGTGGTCAGCATGCCGATCGGGATGATGAGGATCACATAGCCGAAAGCGAAGATGAGGAAGATGGGAACGATCACGTCGGAACGGTATTCGATCATTTCGCTCATCAACGACGACGTTTCGGTGGCGACGGATGCCGCCGCCGCGACGGTGGAGTTCTTCAACAACGCGATCAGCGTGTTGCCCAGAGGCGCCACGGATCCACGGAACGCCTGCGGAAGAATGATCTGCGTCGCCGACTGCATGAAGCTCAATCCCAGCGCACGCGACGCCTCGGCCTGGCCGAGCGGGACGGTGTTGATGCCCGAACGCAACGATTCGCACACGAAAGCGGCGGTGTACAGGCTCAGCCCCATGACCGCCAGCCAGAAGAAGTTCGTGGCGAAGGTGTCGGAGAAGCTGAGCTTCAGCTGCGCGTAGGCTCCCAGTACCATGAACACCATGATGATGGTCAGCGGCATGTTCTTGAACAGCTCGACGTATGCGCCGGAGACCATACGCAACGACGATACCGGGGAAATGCGCATCATCACGAGGATGACGCCGAGAATCGTGGAGAACAGCGCCGACCACAGGGTCAGCTCGATGTTCACCAGGAACGCGCCGGGAACATCGTACTGGCTGAACAGCGAGACGAATGCGTCCATCACTTCTCCCCCTCAGTCGGTTTCGGCGGATTGTACTTGGCGTTCGGCGTGTAGGCGACGCCCTTGGTGTTGTCGGAGATGGCGCGCTTCCAGGAACCGTCCTGGATCATGTCGGCGATGGCGTTGTTGATCTGCGCCGCCAGCTTGGTGTCGCCCTTCTTGATGCCGACGCCGTAGTATTCCTGCGTGAATGGCTTGCCGACCACACGCAGACGCCCGCGCGAGGCGGCGGCAAGACCGGCCAGGATGATGTCATCGGTGGTGACCGCGTCCACGATGCCGGAGAACAGCGCGGTCGCGCATTCAGCGTAGCCGGGCTGCTCCATCAGCTGCACCTCATTGGCGAACTTCTCCTTGACCGTCACCGCCGAGGTGGATCCGGTAACCGAGCACAGGCGCTTGCCGTTCAGGTCCTCCGGACCGTCGATGCCCTTCTCGTCCTTGCGCACCAGCAGATCCTGCCCGGCGACGAAATACGGGCCGGCGAAGGAAACGACCTTCTTGCGCTCGTCGGTGATGGAATACGTGGCGACGATGTAGTCGACATCACCGTTCTGCAGCATGGCCTCACGCTGCTTGGACGGCGCCTCCTTCCAAATGATCTCGTCCTCGGAATAACCGAGTTTCTTGGCGATGTACTTGGCCACGTCCACGTCGAAGCCCACGTAGGTGCCGGACTTCTTGAATCCCAGGCCGGGCTGGTCGAATTTGATGCCGATGCGAATCTTGCCGTCGGCGTCATCCGAACCGCACGCCGACACCGCGAACACGCATGCGAACGCGCAACAGGCCGCGACGGCCCTGCGCAGCATGCGTTTCGCCGCATTCGATAATGGTTTCATAATGTTTCCTCTTCCGTCTTGCGTTTCCCGGCCACTCAGTGGGTAAGAATCTTCGACAGGAAGTCCTTGGCACGATCGGTCTTCGGATGCTCGAAGAAGTCCTCCGGCGTGCTCTGTTCAAGAATCTGGCCATCGGCCATGAACACGACCTTGTCGGCCACCTTGCGGGCGAATCCCATCTCATGGGTCACGCACAGCATGGTCATGCCCTCATGCGCCAATTCGACCATGACGTCGAGCACCTCGTTGACCATTTCCGGATCGAGCGCCGACGTCGGCTCGTCGAACAGCATGACCTTGGGCTGCATGGCGAGCGCGCGGGCGATGGCCACGCGCTGCTGCTGGCCGCCGGAAAGCTGGGACGGCATCTTGGACGCCTGGGATGCGACGCCGACGCGGCCAAGCAGGTCCATGGCGAGGTCCTCCGCGGCCTTCTTGTCCATGTGGCGCACCTTGATGGGCGCGAGCGTCACGTTTTCCAGAATGGTCTTGTTGGCGAACAGGTTGAACGACTGGAACACCATGCCGACTTCGGCGCGCAGGCTGGCGAGTTCCTTGCCTTCCTGCGGCAGCGGCTTGCCGTCGATGCGGATGTCGCCGGAATCGATGGTCTCCAGACGGTTGATGGTGCGGCACATCGTGGACTTGCCGGAACCGGACGGTCCGACGATGACGAGCACCTCGCCTTTTTTGACGGTGAGATTGATGTCTTTGAGCACATGCAGATCGCCATAGTGCTTTTCGACATGGGTCAGTTCGACAAGCGGTCGTTCGCTGACTTCGCTGCCCGGCATGATCGGGCGCTTCTGATCGGTTGCGTTGATTTCAGACATGGGGAAAGTATAAAACCCCTATGTTTTCGCACTTGTTACATCATTCCGCATGTTCGATGTCAGAACGGACGTGTCCGGCCAAAACCACGACGGCCGCATGCCGTCGGTTCCCTTCCCCCCTCGCGAATCCACCCGTTCGGGGATCCGCCGGCGCATCCGTCTCGAATGGACGGACGCGCCGCCTTCAGAGCCAACCGTCACAGCACCTTGGACAGGAACGCGCGCAACCGTTCGCTTTTGGGATGGTTGAAGATCTCGTCGGGCGTGCCTTCCTCCTCGATCACGCCGGCGTCGGTGAAGATGACGCGCGTGGCGACTTCGCGGGCGAATCCCATCTCGTGGGTCACCAGAACCATGGTCATGCCCTGTTCGGCCAGACCGCGGATGACCTCGAGCACGTCGCCGACCATTTCCGGATCGAGCGCCGACGTGGCCTCGTCGAACAGCATGACCTGCGGGCGCATGGCCAAGGAACGCGCGATGGCCACACGCTGCTTCTGCCCGCCGGACAGCGATTTGGGCATGGCGTCGGCCTTCTGCGCCAATCCGACGGTCTCCAGCAGGTCCATCGCGCGCTTCCTGGCTTCGGCGTCCGTTTCCCCATGCACGAGCTTCGGCGCGAGGATGATGTTCTCGATCACGCTCATGTTGTTGAACAGGTTGAAATGCTGGAACACCATGCCCACCTGTTCGCGGACCCGGTCGATGTCCACCTTGGGATCGTTCAGGTCGTGGCCGGCGACCACCACCCGGCCGCCGGTGGCGTGCTCAAGCCCGTTCAGGCAGCGCAGAATGGTGGATTTGCCGGCGCCCGAAGGCCCGATGATGCAGATCACCTCGCCTTTGCGCACCGTCAGGTCGACGCCTTTGATGACTTCCGTGCGTCCATAGTTCTTACGCAATCCCTTGACGTCGATGATCACCTCATCGGACGCGCCATGGTTCTTGTGCTCGCTCATCGATTCACCTTTCTGTCGACGATGTTGGCCAGCCATGTCAGCACGGTGATGGCCACGAAATACATGATGCCCACGATCAGCAGGGTTTCCGTGACACGGAAGTTCGCCGCATACAATTGCTGCGCCTGGTACAGGAGCTCTCCGAATCCGATGGCGAGGAGCAGCGAGGAATCCTTGATCATGATGACCAGCTGGTTGATGATCGACGGCATGGCGATCTTGCTGGCCTGCGGCAGGATCACACGGCTCATGGCCTGCTTGTGGTTGAGACCGAGCGAACGCGCGCCCTCCATCTGGCCCGGATCGACGGATTGGACCGCGCCGCGCACGATCTCCGCGAGATACGCGCCGGAATTGAGCGACAGCGTCAATGCGCCGGCGACCCAGATGTTCACGCTGTGCCCGATGAGCTGGGGCACGCCGAAGTAGAAGAAGAACGCCCACACAAGAATAGGCGTGCCGCGGAACACCGCGATGTACACGTTGGCGATGCCGGCCAGAAGACGATGTTCCGAAACCTTCATCAGGCCGAACGCGACGCCGAGCGCCAGAGCGATCACGAACGACAGCAGCGTGATCAGCAGCGTGTTCTTCAGCCCTTGCAGCAGAGCCGGCATGGATTGTTCGACCAAACCGAGGAAGCCGACCTTCTTCTGCGTCCCGTCCGTGGAACCATTGTCGGTGATCTTGCCGGAAATCGCCTTGACCTGTTCCTTGGCGCCGTCTTCACCGAGATATTGCGCGACGATCCTCTCATATTCGCCGGAAGCGATGATCTTGGTCAATCCGTCATCGATGGCCGCGAGCAGATCGGCGTTCATGCCCTTGTTCACCGCCATGCCGTATTCGCCATGGGGCACCTTCGGCGTGACGATTTTCAGACCGTTGTTCTGGGATACGCCGTAGGCCAACACCGGATAATCGTCGAATACCGCGACCGCGTTCCCGGATTTGACCATCTCGTACATGGTCGAGGACTGATCGACGGAAATGACCTTGTACCCGTATTCGTCCGCATGCTGCTTGGCGTACGTCTCGCCTTCGGCGCCCGTTTTCGCGACGACGGTCTTTCCCTTGAGGTCCTTGTAACCGGTGATGTCATCGTTGTTTTCGGCGATGGCCATCTGGATGCCCGACTGGAAGTACGGGCTGGAGAAATCATAGGTGGCTTTGCGTTCGTCGGTGATGGACATGCCCGCGATGACGACATCCACTTGGTTGGAGCTCAGCGCCTGCAACGCCGCGTTGAATCCCAAGGATTGGATTTCGACGTTGAAGCCCTCCTGCTTGGCGATAGACCGGATGAGTTCCATGTCGATGCCGGTCATCTTGCCGTGTTCGCGGTATTCGAACGGCGCGAATGTGGTGTCCGTGCCGACCTTGTAGGTCTTCCCCTTGACCGCGGACGGATTGCCGCTTTCCGCGGCGGCGGCAGTGGATGGCGCAGCCATCGTGCCCACGAATCCCGCCAACAGCACAATCAGTGCGACGGCCATCGCGAGCACGCGCGCCCACGGCGCATATGCCGAACGTTTTCTCATCTGTTTCTCCTCGTTCCATGCTCCGAATGCAATCGTTCGGAGCATTCCTCAATGCACTCAACCTGCTCCACCATATCGGCAACAATCGAAAAACGATGTTACGTATGCGAATGGGGGTTGCCATGCACGATGCATGGCAACCCCCATTCGACGCATAGCGGATTCGGCCGCGCTATGCTCAGTCCTCGTCCTCGTCCGGATCGTAATCGACGCCGGTCTCGGCGCGCTGCTCCGCGGAAATCGGAGCAGGGGCACCGGTCAGCGGATCACGGCCGCCGCCGGCCTTCGGGAAGGCGATGACGTCGCGGATGGAATCCGCGCCGGCGAGAATGGCGGCGGTACGATCCCAGCCAAGCGCGATGCCCGCGTGCGGCGGAGCGCCGTACTTGAACGCCTCAAGCAGGAAGCCGAACTTGTCCTGGGCCTCTTCCGGAGTGATGCCGAGCACGTCGAGCACGCGATCCTGGATGTCGTCGCGGTGGATACGCACGGAACCGCCGCCCATCTCGTTGCCGTTGCACACGATGTCGTAGGAATCGGACATGGCGTGGGCCGGATCCTTGTCGAACTTGTCGATCCAGTCCTTGGACGGCATCGTGAACGGGTGGTGCATGGAGGTCCACTTGGAGTGGCCGACCGCCACATCATCGTCATCCGGATCATCGGCGGGCTTGAACAGCGGGAAGTCCACAACCCAGGTGAACGCGAAGTCGTCGGGCTTGAGCAGACCCGCACGACGGGCGAGCTCCACACGCACCGCGCCCAGCAGCTCCTGGGAGGACGTGCGGCGGCCGGCCGCGAAGAACACCGCGTCACCAGGTTCGGCGCCGACGGCCTCCTGCAGACCGTTGCGCTCCTCTTCGGACAGGTTCTTGGCGACAGGTCCCTTGAGGTCGCCGTTCTCGGCGAACACCACATAGGCAAGGCCCTTGGCGCCGCGCTGCTTGGCCCAATCCTGCCATGCGTCGAACTGGCGACGAGGCGTGGCAGCACCGCCCTTGAAGAGCACGGCGCCCACATACGGAGCCTGGAACACGCGGAACGGCGTGTTCTTGAAGTAATCGGTCAGCTCGATCAGCGGGTTGCCGAAGCGCAGATCAGGCTTGTCGGAACCATACTTGTCCATGGCCTCCTGCCAGGTGATGCGCGGCAGCGGAAGCTGGATGTCGTAACCGGCGGACTTCCAGATGGCGGCGATGACCTTTTCGGCCATGGCCATCACGTCCTCTTGGTCCACGAATGCCATTTCCATATCGAGCTGGGTGAATTCCGGCTGACGATCCGCGCGGAAGTCCTCGTCGCGGTAGCAACGGGCCAGCTGGTAGTAACGCTCGACGCCGGACACCATCAGCAGCTGCTTCAGCAGCTGCGGGGACTGCGGCAGCGCGTACCAAGAGCCCGGCACCAGACGAGCCGGCACCACGAAGTCGCGGGCGCCCTCAGGCGTGGACTTGATCATGGTCGGAGTCTCGACCTCTTCGAATCCCATGTCCTCCAGAGCGTGGCGCGCCGCCTTCGACATCTGGGCGCGCAGCTTCAGATTGCGCTGCATGGACGGACGACGCAGATCGAGGTAACGGTACTTGAGACGGACGTCCTCGCCCGGCAGCTTGTTCTCGGATTCGTTCTCCAAGGCGGTGGAGACCTGGAACGGCAGCGCGTCGGACTTGGCGAGCACCTCGATGCTCTCGGCCACGACCTCGATCTTGCCCGTGGCAAGGTGCTCGTTCTCGTTTCCGTCAGGACGCAGGCGAACCTCGCCGACCACCTGAATCACGAACTCGGAACGCAGCGGACGCGCCATCTCCTCGTCGTAGATAACGACCTGCACCAGGCCGGTGTTGTCGCGAAGGTCGATGAAGGCCACGCCACCGTGGTCACGACGACGGTCGACCCAACCGGCGAGCGTCACCTTCTGACCGACAAGCGCCTCGGTCACTTCGGTTGCATGATGTGTTCTGTAAGCCGTCTGGCTCATGCTTCCCCTATTCCTTATTGCTTAATAGTGAAGTCTTTGGAATCAGGCTTCTACGGTAACGGTTTGCTGGGCATACACAGTATCCGGCTCCCACGACTGTGCATCGGCCGGCTTCTGGTCTCCCGTGACGATGTTCTTGACTTCGTCTCCGGAGCCCTCGTCGGAAGCGCCCGCCGGGAACCACACATATGGGATGCCGAGTTTGTCGGCGTACTTGATCTGCTTGCCGAGTTTGGCCGCGGTCGGAGCCACGTCCGCGGCGATACCACGGGCGCGCAACTGATTCGCGATCTGGTTGGAGGCGGAACGGTCGTCCTCGTTCCACACGGCGACCAGCACGGATGCCGGAGACACACGGCTGGCATGGGCCCCGGCGGTGTGCAGCATGTAGGAAACCAGTCGGGACAGACCAATGGACAGACCGACGCCCGGATATTTCTTCTTGCCTTGGGAGGCGAGGTTGTCGTAACGGCCGCCGGAGCAAATGGAGCCCAATGCGGAGGCGCCTTCAAGGAAGGTCTCATACACGGAACCGGTGTAGTAATCCAGACCGCGGGCGATCTTCAGATCGGCGATGACGGAGCCCGGACGGATGCGCGCGGCCTCGTCGACGATCATCGCCAGCGTGTCAAGCCCCTGGCGCGCAAGCACATAGGCGTCGGAATCGGACGCGATGCCATGCTTCGCGCACAGCGCGTCGAACTTTTCGGACAGCTCCTCGCCATTGGCCGCGGTCAGCTCAGCCAATTCAAGGCATGCCTTGGCCTGGGCCTCGTCGGCCCCACAGCCTTCGACGAGCAGTTTCGCCACTTCGTCGGCCCCGATCTTGTCGAGCTTGTCGATCTCGCGCAGAACGCCCTCGATGTCGGTGAGGCCGAGACCACGGTAGAAGCCTTCGGAAAGCTTGCGGTTGTTCGCGTGCACGGTGGCCTTCGGCAGGCCGAACGCACGAAGGCGCTCCAACGCCGACACCATGACCAGCGGCAATTCGACCTCGTAGTGGTCGGGCAGGTCGCCGTTGCCGATCACATCGATGTCCGCCTGCACGAACTCGCGGAAACGCCCCTCCTGCGGACGCTCGCCACGCCAGACCTTTTGGATCTGCCACCGTTTGAACGGGAAGGCCAGATCGCCAGAATGTTCGACGACGTACCGGCTCAGCGGAACGGTGAGATCGAAATGCAGACCCAAGCGGTCCTCAATCGGAGTGTCGGACTCGTGACCGACCTCCTGCAGGCGGCTCAGCAAATAAATCTCCTTGCTGGTCTCGCCTTTCTTGAGCAGGCTCGAACCCTGCTCGACAGCGCGAGTTTCAATGCCTATGAAGCCATTGAGCTCGAAAACATCACGGAGCGTGTCGATGACACGCTGCTCCACAACACGTTCAGAGGGGAGCCACTCTGGAAATCCTGAAATAGATGCGCCTTTAGCCACGATTCTCTATAATAAATGAGGTTGCGGAAAACGCCGGGCGTTTTTCAAGCTTTGGAAGCGCTTCCGGCATCATTCGCGACCTCTGCACTACATGAAGCTTACTTAAAGGAGCTGGCCATGGCCGACGAGAATGTCACCGCGTCCGAAAACATCAACGAAACCACCAAGCAGGCAACGACGCCCGCAGCCGAGGCCAGCAAACCGGCCGTTCCGAGCCCTGCGGCGATGAAGCCGCATGCGCCGAGTCCGGCCGCTTTCGCCAAGAAGGCACCGCAACGCGCGGCGGCTCCGGCAGCGCCCGCGGCCGGCTTCTCCGAGGCCGACGTCAAGGCAGCCGAGGCATTCGGCCGCGTCGCCGATGACGGCACCGTGTTCGTCAAGGACGGCGAAGGCGAGCGCGAGGTCGGCCAGTTCCCCGACGCATCCAAGGAAGAGGCCCTGGCGCTGTACGCCCGTCGCTACCTGGACCTGAAGGAGAAGCTCGACCTGTTCGCCAACAGGCTCAAGTCCAACAACGTGAAGTCGCGTGAAATCGACGAATCCATCAAGACGCTCGCCGCCGAGACCGAACAACCGGCCGTCGTCGGCGATCTGGCCGCCATCAAGGCCCAGTTCGAGGCGCTGAAGAAGGAAGGCGCCGCGAAGAAGGAGGCGCTGACGCAGGCCCGCAAGGCCGCCGTCGCGAAGGCGGTCGCGGAGCGCACCGTGATCGTGGAGAAGGCCGAGGCGCTGGCGAATTCCCTCGACGAGAACACCAACTGGCGTTCCACCGCGGACAAGTTCCGTTCGCTGTTCCAGCAGTGGCAGGAGCACCAGCGCAACAACGTCCGCATCGACAAGGCCGATGCGGACGCCCTGTGGTCCCGCTTCTCCTCCGCACGCACCACGTTCAACGTCGCACGCCGCAAGTGGGCCCAGCACCGCGATGCGGAGCGCAGCGAGGCCAAGACCGCCAAGGAAGCCATCATCGCCGAGGCCGAAGAGCTGAAGGACTCCACCGCATGGGTCGAGACCTCCCGCAAGTTCAACGAACTGATGGACCGTTGGAAGAAGGCCGGTCGCGCCGGACGCCGTGAGGACGATGACCTCTGGGCACGTTTCCGTGCCGCGGCCGACACCTTCTTCAACGCGCGTCAGGCCGATCGTGAGCAGATCAGCTCCTCCGAAAAGGAGAATCTTGCCAAGAAGGAGGAGCTGCTGGTCAAGGCCGAGGCTCTGGTGCCCGTCAAGGACGAGGCCGAGGCCAAGAAGGCCCGCCAGGCCCTTGCCGCGATTCAGGAGGAATGGGACCAGATCGGCTATGTGCCGCGTGACGAGGTCCGCCGCATCGAGGGTCGTCTCGACGCCGTCGACCAGCAGATCAAGGCCGTGGAGGACGCCGCTTGGAAGCAGTCCGACCCGGAGGCCGACGCGCGCAAGTCCTCCTTCGAGGAGCAGCTCAACGCGCAGCTCGCCGACCTTGACGGCAAGATCGCAGCCGAGTCCGACCCGAAGAAGAAGGCCAAGCTCGAAGCCGAAAAGGCCACCAAGGAGCAGTGGCTGAACGCCATCAGGTAGTTTTTCTTACCGCATCGAAAAATGCCGTTCCGCGGATCTAACTCCGTGGAACGGCATTTTCATTATGCACGGCAACCGTTGTCCATCGATATTCGCGGCGATTCCTCTCTGCCGGAGAGTAAGAAAGAATTTGGGGCACAATGGAATCGCTCACGAAGATGGCATGCAACCGCCTGTACGAATGGGCAACCAGCGCAAGCGGCAGGTTCCCTCGCCAATTATGGGCATCGCGTACATATGTGAAAAACCGGTGTGCCCGCCAACGATTTCGTGGTGGGCACACCGGTTTTTCACATGACTCATGTAACGGCTTATCCGTTACTCGGCGTCTCCGTTGCCTTCGGACGGCGCGGCCGGTGTCTGCGCGGAGTCCGGTTCCGTTGAATCGGAAGCCTGTTCCGCGGTTTCGGCGGATTCGTCCGCTTCCACAGGCTTGTCCGATGCCGGTGCCGGCTCCTCGAACGCCTCACCGGTGAAGGTGAACTCGCCGAGCAGACCTTCGCCCTCGGCGTCGACCTTCACGCGCTGGCCGTCTTCGAGGTCGCCCATCAGAATCTTCTCCGAGATGGCGTCCTCGATGTCGCGCTGAATCACACGACGCAACGGACGCGCGCCCAATAGCGGGTCGAAGCCCTTCTGGGCGAGCAGATCCTTCGCCGCGTCGGTCAGTTCGAGCGCCATGTGACGGTCGAACAGGCGGTTGTTGAGCTGCTTGATGTCGAGGTCGACGATCTGGCGCACCTGCGGCTCGGTCAGCTGCCTGAAGACGATGATGTCATCCAGGCGGTTCAGGAACTCAGGGCGGAACTGCTGCTTGAGTTCCGTGGACACCTGGTCCTTCATGCGCTGGTAGCTCGACTCGGTGTTCGCGCCCAGGTTGAAGCCGGTGTTCGCGGCCTTGGCGATGTCTCGCGTACCCAGATTGGTGGTCAGGATGATGATGGTGTTCTTGAAGTCCACCTTGCGTCCCTGTCCATCCGTCAGATGACCGTCGTCAAGCACCTGCAACAGCGTGTTGAAGATGTCGGGATGGGCCTTTTCGATCTCATCGAACAGCACCACGGAGAACGGCTTGCGGCGCACCTTCTCGGTGAGCTCGCCGCCCTCCTCGTAACCGACGTATCCCGGAGGAGCGCCGAACAGGCGCGACGCCGCGTACTTCTCGGAGAATTCCGACATGTCCACGCGGATCAGGGCGTCCTCGTCGTCGAACAGGAACTGCGCGAGGGCCTTGGCCAGCTCGGTCTTGCCGACGCCGGTCGGGCCAGCGAAGATGAACGAACCGGCCGGACGCTTCGGATCCTTGAGTCCCACACGAGCTCGACGGATGGAGCGGCTCAGCGCGGACACGGCCTCGTCCTGTCCGATGATGCGCTTGTGGAGTTCGGATTCCATGCTCATCAGCTTCTTGGACTCCGCCTGCGTGAGCTTGAACACCGGAATGCCCGTGGTCTGCGAAATCACCTCGGCGATGACGTCCTCGTCCACGACCATCTTCACGTCGGATTCGCCTTCGCGCCACGCGGATTCCTTCTCCTTGCGCTCGGCCTCCAGCTTCTCCTGCTTGTCGCGCAGCTCGGCGGCCTTCTCGAAGTCCTGGTCCTTGATGGCCTGGTCCTTCTCTTTGGCCAGCTTGGCGACCTTCGCGTCGAGCTCCTTGAGCTCCGGCGGGGCGGTCAGGCGACGGATGCGCAGACGCGCGCCGGCCTCATCGATCAAATCGATGGCCTTGTCGGGCAGATGACGGTCCTGGATATACCTGCTCGACAGTTCGGCCGCCGCCTGCAGGGCGCCATCGGTAATCGTCACGTGGTGGTGGTTCTCATAGCGGGAACGCAGGCCCTTAAGGATCTCGATGGTCTCCGCGATGCTCGGCTCGTGCACCTGAATCGGCTGGAAACGACGTTCCAACGCCGCGTCCTTTTCGATGTACTTGCGGTATTCGTCGGTGGTGGTGGCGCCGATGGTCTGCAGCTCGCCGCGTGCCAGCATCGGCTTGAGCATATCGGAAGCCCCGAGGGCGCCATCGGCGGAGCCCGCGCCCACGATGGTGTGAATCTCATCGATGAACAGCACGATGTCGCCGCGGGTCTTGATTTCCTTGAGCACCTTCTTGAGACGCTCCTCGAAATCACCGCGGTAGCGGGAACCGGCGACCATGGATCCCAGATCCAACGAATACACCTGCTTGTCCTTCAATGTTTCCGGAACATCGCCCGCATTGATCTTCTGGGCCAGCCCCTCCACCACGGCGGTCTTGCCGACGCCGGGCTCGCCGATCAGCACCGGATTGTTCTTGGTGCGACGGCTCAGCACGACCATGACGCGTTCGATCTCCTCCGAACGTCCGATCACCGGATCGAGCTTGCCTTCCGCGGCTTCGGCGGTCAGATTGCGCCCGAACTGGTCGAGGATGGCGGAACCGGTCTGGTTGCGTCGGTCCTGGACGCCGCCGGCATTGGCGAGATCGGGTTTGCCGTCGGTCTTGCCATCACCGGAGTTGCCCCGAATCAAGTCGATGGTCGCGCTGCGCAGCTCGCCGAGATTGACGTCCATCTTGATCAGCACCTGCGTGCCGACGCCCTCGCCCTCGTGAATCAGGCCGAGCAGAATGTGCTCGGTGCCGATATAGCTGTGCCCCAGCTGCAACGCCTCACGCAACGACAGCTCCAGCACCTGCCTGGCATGCGGAGTGAAGGGAATGTGGCCGTTTGGCGATGCGTTCCCCTTGCCGATCATCTCCACGACCTGCTTGCGGGTGTCCTCCAAAGTCACGCCCTTCGAGGCCAATGCCTTGGCCGCGACGCCCTCGCCCTCGCGAATCAGGCCAAGCAGCAGATGCTCGGTACCGATGTAGTTGTGCTGGAGGGTACGAGCTTCTTCCTGCGCCAGCACGATCACGCGCCGCGCACGGTCTGTAAACCGTTCGAACATGCTTGTCCTTCCACTCTTGATAATCCAACAACACTTTACCGATTTGCGATGACGTTTATTCCACCCGCGCGTAAATTGCGCTCTCAACGCAACTCAACCGATATGCTGGACATAGGACAACGACCAAGGAGGTCATCAAAATGAGTGATACCACCCTTAATCCGAATGGCTCGCACGACATCGTGGTCGGCGTCGACGGTTCCGACGAATCCTTCGCGGCGTTGCGTTGGGCGCTGCATGAGGCATCGCTTACCGGACAGCAGGTCAACGCGGTCTACGCATGGTCCCACTCCTGGGATATGGGGTCGGAACCTGAGGACGACGGCCAGTGGGCCGAGACACGCCATGAGATCGCACGCAAGCTGCGCGATTGGGTCGCGGAATCGTCGCAAGGCATGGCCATCGACGAGAATCGCGTCAAACTGACTTCCGTCAAGGCGACCGGCACATCGGCGCTTCTGGAAATCGGCAAGGACGCGCAACAGATCGTCGTCGGACGACGTTCCTTGGGACGCGTGGCGCGTTGGTTCCTGGGATCCTTGTCCGCATCTCTTGCGGAAGAGGCGAAAGTCCCCGTCACCGTGGTCCGCATTCTGGACGACGAGGAATCCAGCGTGCAGGACGCCATCGCCGATGCGCTGACGCCCACGGTGAGCAATGTCACCTATGATCTTCCCGGTTCTCCCCTGCCTCGGAGCCAGCGTCCCATCGTGGTCGGAGTCGACGGTTCGGAGACATCCCGCCATGCGCTGCGTTTCGCCATAGACCTCGCGGCATTGCATCATGCGCCTTTGCAGGTGATGTTCTGCTGGCAGCTGAAAGACCTCGGCGTCATCAAGGGCTATGAGAACGCGGTGGCGCCGATTTCGGTCGGGCAGGAGCGCGCGGAGCGGATGCTCGACGAATTGCTGGATTCGGTGCAGATTCCCGTCGACAGCGTTCCCGAGGATTTCCAAATCGATTCCCATGCCTTCCACATCGCTCCGGCGAAGGGACTGATCGCGGCGTCGCGCTACGCACGTCATCTGGTCGTCGGCTCGCGCGGCCTATCCGGTTTGGACGCGCATTTCCTTGGTTCGGTTTCCAAGCAGATCGTCAATTTCGCGGATTGCACCGTCACCGTGGTGCACTGACGCGATGCTGCAGAACGGCATGATATGACGATGGCCGCGCCCTGTTGGAGCGCGGCCATCGTCATTGTCGTTCGCAAACGCCAATTCTAGATTTCGTCGGTAGATTCTTCAGGCGTCCGCTCTTCCCGAGCATCTTCCTCGGCAACCTGTTCCTCTTGGGACTGCGGCTTCGCCGCCTTTCGGGCGTCTCCCTCGGAATCTTCCGTCCGTACCTCGATGGAGTCCTCGGAAGCCGGTTCGGCATCCGCCGGTCGCGCCGTCTCCGGAAGCTCCGCATCGGCATGCAGGTCGACGGTGGACTCCACCTCGGGAGTGTCCTGTGTGGAGGTGTGTGCGCTCACTTCCTCCTGACTGGCCTCGTCATCGATGGTATTGGCTTCGATATCGGCGTCGGAGGCGTTCTCCTCGTCGTTCGGATTATCGCTCTCGTCGGCGGAAAGCCGTTCGATGAGTTCGACCGATTCACGTTCCTCCCGCGGCGCCTGCGCGATGATGTCGATATGCAGATCGTCGAAGGCCGGCTTCGACTGAACCCACAGATGCGAAGGCTCGGGAGGTTCGATCTCGGAATGCTCGCCGCATCCATGGTCGATGGAAACGACGCGCCCGTCATCGGGACTCCACTTGTTGGAGCATACGCCGAACATCACATTCAGCTCGCCCTTCAGCGGAATGAAGAACCCGCATGTGGAGCACGGATTACCCTCGGACGCCTTCGTCGACAGCGATTTAGGCCCACGCGGACCCTCATACCATCGTTTGGCGGTCTGCGAACGTCCCAGATGGGACAGCACATGCCTTCTCGAAAGGTCGAATTCCTCCACGGCCTCTTCGACGTCCTCTTCGGAAATCGTCGACGGCGCGGAATCCTCGGTCTCCTCGACCAGCGGATTCCTCTCTGCGCCATCAGAGGATGGCTCGGTCCCCGCCGACCCCTCCGCCGTGTCCCGCGCATCGCCGTCGACCGTGCCGTCAGCGTTCTCCTGCGCGGGTTCCGTCTTGCGGAACCCCTCTTCCATGCGGGGATCCTCCGGATCCGTGCCGATGGAATCGGTCACGGCCAGATCGGTGGGTTCGAGGCGATCCTTCCATGGAATCCACTGCGGAGGACGCAGGGCGCGATCGGTCGGCACCAAAGACGATTCGTTGACCGTCCAACGGTCCAACTCGATGTCGTGGTACAAGGTCACCGACCATTGCCAGCCCTCATATCCGCGGATATGGGTTTCAAAACGAAAATCGGTGACGTTATCCCCCAAATCGATGGATTCTACGAAATCACCGACCTGACCGGCCTCATCCGCCGCATCAACGGCCACCGCCTGGGCAATCGCCTTGGGATCCATTGTGGTATCGGGCATGAATCATTCCTGTACGTCGAAATTATCGGCCACGGCACGCATCAACGTGGCCAGCTTCCTGCTATCCGCCTGAGATGGGTAGTGATGGCGCCGCAATTGATTCCCCGCGGAATCCAACAGCTTGATCAAATCCTCTACGATGGCCGCCATGTCGTCCGGCCTCGGACGGGTGGCCTTCACCAAGGAAGGAGCCGAGGCGACGAGCGTGAGTCCCATCGCCTGCGGTCCACGACGCCCTTCCACCACGGAATATTCGACCTTTGCGCCTTTGCGCAGCGTCGTCATGCCATCCGGCAACGCCGCAGCCGGCAGAAACACGTCGGTTCCCTGCTCATTCCGAATAAACCCATAGCCTTTGTTCGCATCGAACCAACGAACGCGTCCGCTAGGCATTGTCACCTCACTACTTATCCACAAACCTGCGCGGGCGCTTCCGAACAGCGCCCGCCCATACAAAACAACAATACAGTTTAGCGCATGAGGTGGGATATGCCCACCTCATGCGCCTCGAATCCGCCTTGCCGTGAACATACGGCGCAATGAAGCGGAATCCCACGCATCCGGAAGCGACCCGTCCTCTCCATAGCCGGGAAGGGCGCGATCCGACGACCGTCACTTCCCGTGCCGGTTCTTGCGCTCCGATCTCCGCTCGGCATCGGCGGAGGTCATGGGATGCGGCTCGACCGGGGCGATGGGGAGCACCACGGTCAGAGTCAATCCCGTTCCCTCGCTCGCGGACGCGCAGATGAAACCATGATGCGCTCTGACCACCGATTGCGCGATGGCCATGCCAAGACCCGTGCCACCCTTCTGGCGGGCGCGTGAGGGATCGGCGGTGTAGAACCGTTCGAAGATCTTCGAACGCGCCTCGGCGGGCACTCCAGGTCCATGGTCGCTGAATCGTATGACCGCGTAGTTCATACCGACCTGCATGGATTGCCCCACCTCGATCGCCTCGACCAAATGACGCAGCGACCGTTCGTTCGCCGGCATTCGGGACAACGATTCGGGACTGATGGAGGCCGGCAGTACGCCGATGGAGATCTCCACCGGCGAATCCGACGGCGTGTACCGATGGATGTTGCCCACGATGTTGGTGACCACCTGACGCAGCCTCGATCCATCGCCCGTCAGCGTGACATCGGGCAACGTTCCCTGCTGGAACGCCAATTCGGCCGAATGCTCGGCATTCGTTCCCTGGCGAAGCACCACCTGGCCGCATGCGATGCCGCGCTCGGGATCAAGCGCGTGCAAATCATCGGCCGCGTCATGGACGACGGAGGTGAGCTTCACCTGCTGGGTGATGTCGATGCCACGCCCCTCGTCAAGACGCGCCAAGGAGAGCAAATCCTCCACCAAAACCGTCATGCGCGAGCTGGATGTTTCGATATGCTCTATGGATTCGTCGGCGCGTTCCAACGCGCCGGGCATGTCACGCTGCATTTTGTACAGCTCGGCATATCCGTGTATTGCCGCAAGCGGGGTGCGCAATTCGTGGCTGGCGTCGGAGACGAACCGTTTCATCTTTTCGGTGGTCTCCTCTTGGGCATGGAAGCTTTCCTCGATTCGCGTCAGCATGGCGTTCAACGATACGGAAAGCGAACCGACCTCGGTGTTCTCCGGAAGGTCGGGCACACGCTGGCTCAAGTCCCCGGCAGCGATCTTCGCAGCCGTTTTCTCGATGCGCTTCAGCGGGGCGAGCGTGCTTTGCACCACAAAGGTGCCGAGAATCGCGCCAATCAGCACCACCGCGATGCCGACCATCGCGCAGAATCGGGTCAGGGTGTTCGCGGTATCGATCTGATCGCTCAACGACAGGCCGATGAACACGACGCCACTGTTCTTCACATGCCCGTCCTTGCCCTTTTCGCTCCACGGCAACGCGACCACACGCCATGGGGACTGGGCCGCCTGCATGATGGAATGGTCCGGAACACGGTCGCTGGTGACGTGCACGACCGCCTGTGTGGTGAACGGCTGTCCGAGGGTGATGCCATCGATGCTGCCGTCAGCGGGAAGGCTCGGCTCGGAGACCACCCCGTCGCGGAGCATCGGCACCGATCCGGCGCCCGTGCTTTTGTAATTACCGTCCCGCACCTCGACATAGTAGGTGTTCATCAGGCTTCTGCCGTCGTTGTCCGTGCCGGTGTACAGGGAGTCCATGCTATTGAAGATCAACTGCGCCTGATTGACCAGCTGGGTATCCGTCTTCTGCAGCAGGTAATTGCCCACCAAGGTACGGATGGAAAACGAGATGCCGATCGTTCCGACGGTCAGCAGCACGATGATGCAAGCGACCAGTTTGGTGCTCAGCGGTATTGCATCGACTCTGCGCCGGAAACGAAGCCTCCACGGCTTCGCCTTCCGTTTCGCGGGCTTTATCGGATTGGTTGGCCGCGAAGGCATGGGAGCCTGTCCGGATGGCGTCTCCTGACCGTTTCCAACCGGTGGATTGACATCGGGATTCATGACGAAACCGCTTAGTTCAGGTTCTTGGGCGCACGGATCATGTATCCGATGCCTCGCTTCGTCTCGATCAACGGCGCCACCTTGTGCTTCTCCCCGTTGTCGTCCTCCACGATGACGCCATCGACCTTCTTGCGCAGATACGAGATGTACGATTCGACGATCGCGGCGTCGCCGCCCCAATCGTATTGCCAGACATGATCGAGAATCTGCGCCTTGGACAGCACACGCCCCTCGTTATCCATGAGGTAACGCAGCAGTTTGTACTCGGTCGGGCTCAGTTCGATGGGTTGCCCGGCGCGAGAAACGTCATGCGAATCCTCGTTGATCTCCAAATCGCCGACACGGATGATCGGATCGTCCTCGACCTGTTCGCGCGTGCGGCGCAGGATGGCGCGGATACGTGCGACGACCTCCTCAAGACTGAATGGCTTGGTCACATAGTCGTCACCGCCGACGGTAAGGCCCATGATCTTGTCTTGGGTATCGTCGCGCGCCGTCAGGTAGAGCACCGGCGTGGTGATTCCCTCCTGCCTGATGCGCCGGGTCACGGTGAACCCATCGATATCCGGGAGCATCACGTCAAGTACGACGAGATCTGGCTGCAGTTTCTCGATGACCTCGATGGCTTCGGACCCCGACGCCGCGGTATTCACCTCGAAACCGGCGAAATGCAGGGAAGCCACCAGCAGTTCGCGAATGGACGGCTCATCATCGACAACAACAATGGATGCTTCAATAGGCTTGCTCATGCTATCAAGCTTCACCCCGTTCGCTGGATGTTTCCTGAACGGATTCTGAGTCTTCCTTTGATATTGACGGCCCGTCCTCCAACACCGTCTTCGGCACCTCGTCCCCCGCCGCAATCATGGGTTCCCGCGGAATCCGCGATTCCTTGGATTCCGGGGACTCCGCCGTGGCCGCATCTTCCCGGTTCGCGTCTTCCGGATGCCTCGCGCCGGCATTCCACGCCTTCACCGGCTTGGCGCGTTCGGGGACCCGGGCATGTACGCCGGCATGCTTCCTGACCTTGCGCTTGATGATGCCCTTTTCGCGAAGCACATGGAACACGACCAACAGCACGACCAGCAACACCAACGCCGCGACCAGGCAGACCACACCGATGACGACCGCCTTCGAAGAGGTGGACGTCTTCTTCTCCACCGCGATCTGATCCATCATGCCGGTCGCGGATTTCACCCAATTCGGCGTGCTCTGCATCAACGGCTTCTGCGCGGCGTCGGAAAGGGCCTCGACGGTCGACTGCTTTTTCAGCCATTTGTCGGAGTTCGAGGAAACCGCCACAACCAGATTGCCATCGCTGGACGCGACCGCAAGCATCACCGTGTTCGGAGCGGGATTGAGCGATTCCAGCAGATCGCTCGCCCATCTCGCCGGCTTCCGCTTGGTCTCGAAGCTCTCCAGGTACAGCAGACGCACCGTGACGCCCGTCTCCTTTTTGGTTTTCTTGATCGCATCGGTGACTTCCGAGACATTCGAACCGAGCAGGTTCTCCGTATCGGTGACGTTGTCGGTGATGGTGAATCCGGAAGTCGTGTCTTCCGCATTGCCCACCGGAGTTATCCACATCATCGAGCAAAGGCATAACAGCACCGCGAACAGCGCGCGAAGCGCGCCATTGTCACGAATCCAGCGTTTCCACCCCGTTCGCGACACGCCGAAAGACCCCGTTGACCGCCATCCTCCGACCACAACCCTGCTTTTTCCGTCATCTGCGTTCTCAATTGCCATAACGTCCACATTACCGTTCGAATGCGCCAAGCGCGAGAGGACGGAACCCATGGCAACGGTTTTCGATGACGAAAGGACACATCATGCCACAATTCCAAGTAGATTCCGAACAGATCCAAGCATCCAGCGCCGCTGTGAACGCCTCCGTCCAATCCATCCGGCAGGCGGTGCAGGGCATGTACGGCAATCTCAACAATCTGCAAAGCGTCTGGCGCGGCGGGGCCGCGACGCAATTCAACGCCGTGGCCGAGCAATGGCGCGCCGCGCAGCAACAGATGGAGCAATCCCTCGAATCCATCCAGCGGGCGCTGATGCAGGCTTCCACCCTGTACTCGGATACGGAGATGCAGGCGTCGCGCCTTTTTCAATAGGCCGATGGCGCCATCCGCGGCGCGTGCGGCCGACGGCGACCGTACGCACCGCGTCATCACCTCCCTCACCCCGCCGTTTCCGAATCTTCCCCAAGAAAGAGGATTTTATGACAATGTTTTCCAGATCCTTCGGAAAAGCCGGCGCCATACTGGCGCTGACGGCACTGATCGCACCCATCTGCGCCCTGCCTGCGAGCGCGGACGAACCCTACGACATCGTCATCCATGCGGGTTCCGACGCGAACGCGCTTCGTGGAAGGCGACTGACCGCGTACAAACTCGCCGATTACATGGACGGCACCTATGTCTCCATCGGCGATGAGAACCTCGACGGCGTCGCCGTGCGGACGCCGGGACCATTGCGCGCCACGCTGAATCCCGTGCTTGCGAAAACCACCGGCGTCTCCGACGTGTCCGAATTGCCGGGGTGGGACGCGAGCGGCAAGGACCCCATCGGATGGATGGGCGGATTCCGTCAAGCCGACGGTTCGGACCAGTCATCAGGCGATTTCGGACTCGGATGGAACGTCTCCGGTCCCCGGCAAACGGGACTCAGCTCCCCTGACAAGGCCTACGCCGGTACCGTGCGCGAATTCGCGGACAACATCGTCGCGGACGATTCCGCGATGGATGCGGTTCTGTCGCAGCCGCACAGCGAACAGGTGGTCTGCGATGGTTCGGAAACGTGCACGATACCGTTGGACGCCGAACAGGGTTCCGGAATCTATCTGGTAATCGACACCGAGGATGACGCGGCATGGAACGAATCCGTCGAAGACGGGGAATCCACATATGTCACGGGTTCCTCCCAACCGATGATCGTGCCCACGAAACCGGATGACCGGGATATCGCTCCGCTTGTGGCCGGTACCGAACTGATGGACAGGACCGCCCTGGGAACGCTGACGCGGCTTGGCGAGGCCACCATCAAGAACGTGACGGACCAGGAGGTGCTTCCCGATTGCGAGGATTGTCTGCCCAAACAACGCGACGAACGCGAGGACGCCGGCAAGGACGCCGCCGACAACGCTTCGGATGTGGGCGATGTCATTCCCTACGTGGTCCGTTACCGTATTCCCGACCTGAGCGCGTACCGCAACGCCTTGGACAATTCCCGTCCGTGGACGTACACCTACCGAGTGGAGGACAGCACCAGTGCGGGGCTGCGCATCATCGGCGCGCCCAAGGCGACGATCGGCGACGCGGATGGCCAGGCCGTCGAGATTCCGCTGACCGCCAGCGAACAGTCCGTGCCCATCCCCTCGGATGAGCACGCGGATGTCGACGGACAGTCGAATGAGCCCGCGGACGCCTGGTACCATCTTTCGACCGAGGATGACGATTCCAGCGCGCTCACCATCGGCATCGGACGATGGCTGGTCAAGAACTACGGCGACCTCGCCGCGAACGACGGGAAGAAGACCCTGTACGGCCATACCGTGGAGATCACCTATTCCGCGCAGCTCACGGAACGGGTGCTCGATGCCGGCAATACGGCGAGCAACCGCAATCGTCTGGTGTATTCCAATCGTCCTGACGATGTGACGGATGGACGCACCTGGACCACGCCGGAGGTCACCGTCAAGCAATGGACGTACGACATCGATCTGGGCAAACGGTCCAATGGCTCTCGGGAGGGATTGGCTTCGGCGGCATTCACTCTGACGGTAGACGATGCCATGAACGATGCCGACCGCAAGGAGAACGGGCAACGACTTGGTTTCGTGAAGATCTCGGACGGCGTGTACCGCGAGGCGAAACCCGACGAGTCGGGAACCGAACGCGTGATCACCGGACGAAACGGAAATCTGCGTTTGCGCGGACTGGACATCGGTGCATATCTGCTGCGGGAGGTCGAGCCGCCTTCCGGCCATCGCCTTCCGACGGAGGAAGAGAAGATCACCATATCGGCGGTTTTCGAGGATGACACCACCGATTACGTCACGCCCGACGTCCAGACCGAGCTGGCGATGTCGATCACGCAGAACAACCGCATCGGATTCCCGAAACGGGCCGCGTTCGCATTTCAGACGGATGAGGCACGGCTGCCGGCCGGACTGGCGCTGACGCATACGGACGGCACGCAGACCGCCCGTTGGAGCGGGCAGGATGAATCCGGGGCCTACTACGCGGACGACAAAACCGACTGGCTTCCTGCGGAGCTGACCCTGTTGAACCAGCAGGAGGGTGGCATGCTCGCCAGCACCGGCGTTCTCGCATTCGTTCCGGCGTCGATCGCATTGGTGCTTCTGCTGGCCGGCGGATTCCTCTTGGTTCGGTCGAAGCGCGGCTCATGCCATCGGATCCGATAGACCATGGAACGGCCATGAAACCGTTTTGGACGAGGTGGCGTCGGATCCGGACGGCCGGCGCGGCCGTCATCGGCGTCATCGTCGCGATCATGCCGATGGCCGCGGACGCGCTGCCGTATGCGCCGATCGGCACGGCGCAACGGTATGCCCATGCCACCGAATCCGATGTCACGTCGCAACGACGCCGGTTGCGGGAGGCGCATGGCTACAACCATGATCTGCTGACGAATCCGCCGTTCGCCGGAGGCGAGGCTCCGAACGTTTTCGCCGAAGACGCGCGGACTCCATCATGGCGATTGGATGAACGGTACCTCAACCAGCTCGGCGGCGGAAACCACATGGCGTCGATCCGCATACCCAGCATCGGCGTCGATCTGCCCATCGGCCACGGCGCCAGCGCCGATGTGCTGGCACAGGGAGCCGGCCATGTCTACGGCACGATGCTGCCGATCGGCGACCAAGGCAACAGCGTCATCGCCGCGCATCGCGGATCGGGAGCCCGTCTGCTGTTCTACCGTCTTGGCGAACTGCGCGCCGGAAGCCTGGTGTACACGCAATCGATGGGGCGTACGGTCATCTGGCGAGTGGAAGGCAGCGAAACCGTGACTCCGGGAAGCACTCGGGAATCGGAGCTCATCACACCCGTCTCGGACGGAACGACGTTGACGCTGTACACCTGCGACCCGCCCGGATTGAACACCGGAAGGCTTATCGTCCGCGCCCGCATGGCATCGCAAAAGGCCGAGCTCCGTGGAATACGCGAGCACATCGATCCGGCCCGCCTATGGCTCATGGCATCCGTCGGCATCCTGGCGGTCTATCTCGTCACCGCATTCATCCATTCGTCGGAACCTACCATGCGCCATGGTTCCAGGCGAATCGGCACACCTTGGAAAAACTCATCATCACACAGAAGGGAACACTCCGATGAATAGGCATCTGCCACGCACGCTGATCGGCTGCGTCATCGCCCTCGCCCTGACGGGCGTCACAGGAACAGCATGCGCGGACGCGCCGAATGGCACCATCGCTCCCCGCGACGCGCATCCAACCGGTAACCAGACCGCGCCCTTGGAAAGCCATATCGAAGACGGCGATTCCGAAGGCACACGCGCCGCGAACGGCACATCCAACCTGTTCGCCGCATCCCCCTCATCCGGAAAGACACGTGGCCGGGCCAGCACGCAAACCGCCGGCGGCGACTGGCAAACCTTCGCCGAGGGATACATCATCGAAGGCGTGCACGATATCGAGGACCCCTCCACCAGCATCTATGTGGGCGGAAACATGACCGTGCTTTCCGGAACGGAAACCGAAGGCAGCGTGGTCGTCGACGGCGACCTGACCATGGGCAACGGCTCCGAGGGTCTGGGACAGAGCCTCCTGGCAGGCAAGGTCATGTGGGGCATGGGGTTCAATCCGCCTTCGGGCGCCGACATGTTGGCCGTCGGGGGAAAATTCCGCAATCCCAACGTGAACAATCCGCAATGGGTCGGAGGCTCCGCACGGTTCGGCGGTGACGTGAAATGGAACGATTCGAACGTAGTCGACGCCAAAGGCAACCACTCCCTGTACGTGGCCACCAAAAGCAATATGGCGAATCTGGGGTGGGCCACCGATAGCTCGTCCTATCTGGCGTGGACATACGACAACCTGCCATCGGACACCGCCATCCGTCAGAATCTCGGCAAGACCGAGGCGCTCAAGGTCAACATCAACGGCAAACGAGGCGATGAGGCGAAAATCGTGGATTACAACGGATACGCGTCATCCACGTTGGTGCCGTTGAGCGACCGGCTGAAGCGCACGACGGCGAACGGCACCATCACCTTCGAAAAGGCGCCCGCGGCCGCATGGCGGTTCTTCGACAACCGTCAGGTGCAGCTTGACGACGAAGGGCGCATCGTGTTCCATGGAACCGGTACCGCCGCGAAGGAACGGCAGGTGTTCTCCCTCGACCTCAGCGAATTGGAGTCCGCGCGCAAGCGACTCGGTGTCAGCCAATGGAGTCTTGATTTCCGCGACATCCCAGAGAACCAGGCCATCGTCATCAATGCGGTCGGTTCGGGGAAACAGGTCTGGCGCACCGGATGGCGCATCTGGGTCAACGGGCAGGACCACGGCACCTACATCAACAGCGGCGATGACTCGAAATCCCGCTTCCGTAGCATTTCCAGTCGCATCATGTGGAATTTCCCGGATGTCGAGCATCTGACGCTCGATCGGTCGCATGGAATCTATCTCGGCGAAACCGACTGGTACGCCACGAACGGCAAGGACCTGTACTCGACTGATTACGGCAAGGGTGCGCTGCTTCCCGGATCAATCGTTCTTCCGCATGGCGATATGACCGATTATGCGGATACGAACGGCAGGCTGCTCGTCGGCGGCAATCTCGACTTTGTCGTATGGGAACACCATAACGCGCCATGGGTCGGATTCGACGAACCCCAGAAATTCACGCTTCAGGGGAAGACCAAAACGGCCGGCGTCGAACACCGCAAGCAGGATTCCGTGCACGACACGTTGACGATACGGGCCAAAGGATCAAACATCTCCGACGAAAGCGCATACGAGCTCCAGGCCCAGGGATTCTCGTTCACCCTCAACTACCGCGCGAAGGATTCCGATGAAGTCGTTTCGGCCACGCTGCCGTCCGATCAATCCGTAGCGATTCCCTGCCAAGGCACGGTGACGCTCGACAGTCCATCCTTCACTCCCGGCGATCTGGGCATGTCTGCATGGAGACCGGGCGATTACTGGTTCGATGTATCCGCGGACAGGCTGATCGTGCTTCATGCCGGAACCGGTACGACGGCCAACATCACGAGCCGTGCCGGCATGGACGGCTCCTCGGACGCCGATGAACGGTTCCGTATGGAGGATTGGATCGGTTCCGCGACCACGAAGGCCATGGAGACCTTCGACCGGGCGGGAGGCGATCGCAGCGTTCACGATGCCATTGCCATGGAGTATGAGGATGGACCCGATACCGTGCGCATCATCAGCACGCTCCATTGGAGCGCCGACCCTGATGCCGTCACTTCCAGCGTCTCATGCGACAAGGAGGGGACGGTCAGCGCCATGGGCAACAGTCCAGGACCGGATTTCACTCCGAACGATTTCGGATGGTCCCAATGGAAAGCCGGAAAATACTGGTACGACCTGACGATTCCGGCGCAGGGAGACTTCCAGAAGCTTACCGTTGAAGGAGCCTTGGACGACCAGGAATCATGGATCGCGAAAAACCCGTTCGCCATCAACCTGCGGAAAGTGGCGTATCTGGGCGAACCGGGCTCCGGAGCATGGACCAACCAGCCCGTTCCGGACGCCTCGCTTACTCTGCAGGAAATGGCCGATGGAACTTTCGAGACCGTCAAACCCGATTCGGAACCCATATCGCTGAATACCGACGAGAACGGCGATGCCTTGGCTCCTGACATGACCATCGGCTCAGGCGAGACCCGCTGGTACCGGCTTTCGGAAACCGCAGCTCCGGACGGCTATCTGCGGGCCGAGGGATATTGGCTCATCGAGGCGACGGGAACCGAAGACGGGGTCGGCGTATCCGTGACCGGCTCCGACGACACCATGGGCGGTCTGACGCACGGCGTCTCCTCCGAGGGAATCGTCTGGACCATAGGCATCGGCAACCGGGTCGAGGGAAGAATCACGCCGCCGGTCACCGGAGGATCCTTCGATACGGGACGCATGATGCTCGCCTCCGGAGGACTCGCCTCCGCGATGATGCTGGCGGGCGCCACCCTGTTGCGTTCCCGGGGACGGGGCACATCATTCGGTGCCCACGCCGGACGGCATGCGCAGGTGTGACGCGTGAAAGATGAAAAGGTCCGCTCCCATATGGGAGCGGACCTTTTCATCTACGTTTCAACCCCATCAGGGCCATTGGTCGACGCGCGGGATCAGTAGCCCATGTCGGCGCCGGCGGCAGCCGGAGCGGCGGCCTTCGGTTCCGGCTTGTTGGCCACGACGGCCTCGGTGGTCAGGAACAGACCAGCGATGGAAGCCGCGTTCTGCAGTGCGGAACGGGTGACCTTCACCGGGTCGGTGACACCGGCGGCCAGCAGGTCCACGTACTCGTTGGTGGCGGCGTTCAGGCCCTGACCGTCAGGCAGGGAACGAACCTTGTCGATGACCACGTCACCGGACAGGCCGGCGTTCTCGGCGATCTGCTTGATCGGCGCTTCGATGGCACGGAACACGATGGCGGCACCGGTGGCCTCGTCGCCCTCGAGCTTGACGTCCTTCTGGGCCTTGGCGGCAGCCTGGACCAGAGCGACGCCACCACCCGGCAGCAGGCCTTCCTCGATGGCGGCCTTGGCGTTACGAACCGCATCCTCGATGCGGTGCTTGCGCTCCTTGGCCTCCACCTCGGTGGCGGCACCGACCTTGATGACCGCGACGCCGCCGGCCAGCTTGGCCAGACGCTCCTGCAGCTTCTCACGATCGTAGTCGGAATCGGTGTTGGCGATCTCGCCGCGGATCTGGGCCACGCGAGCCGCCACGTCTTCCTTGGAGCCGCCACCGGAGACGATGGTCGTCTCGTCCTTGGAGACGATGACCTTCTTGGCGGTGCCCAGCACGGACATGTCGACGGAGTCGAGCTTCAGACCCAGCTCCTCGGAAACGACCTGCGCGCCGGTCAGGATGGCCATATCCTGCAGCATGGCCTTACGGCGGTCGCCGAAGCCCGGAGCCTTGACGGCGCAGGACTTGAAGGTGCCACGGATGTTGTTCAGAATCAGGGTCGGCAGCGCCTCGCCGTCGACGTCCTCGGCGATGATCAGCAGCGGCTTGCCGGTCTTCATGACCAGCTCGGCGATGTGCACGACATCCTGCTGGGAGCTCAGCTTGCTGGAGGTCAGCAGAATGTACGGATCCTCCAGAACGGCGGTCTGGTCTTCGGAGTTGGTCACGAAGTACGGGGCGATGTAGCCCTTGTCGAAGCGCATGCCCTCGGTGAAGTCGAGGTCCAGGCCGAAGCGGTTGTTGTCCTCGACGGTCACGACGCCATCCTGGCCGACCTTGTCCAGAGCCTCGGCGATCTTCTCGCCGACTTCCGGATCCGCCGCGGAGATCGTCGCGGTGGCCGCGATCTGATCCTTGGTCTCGACGTCCTTGGCGGCCGCCACGAGTTCCTTGACGATGGCGTCCGAAGCCTTTTCGATGCCGCGACGCAGAGCGATCGGGTTGGAACCCGCGGTCACGTTCTTCAGGCCTTCGTGGACCAGGGACTGAGCCAGCACGGTAGCGGTGGTGGTGCCGTCGCCCGCGACGTCATCGGTCTTCTTGGCGACTTCCTTGACCAGCTCGGCGCCGATGCGCTCGTACGGGTCGTCGAGGTCGATCTCCTTGGCGATGGAAACGCCATCGTTGGTGATGGTCGGAGCGCCGTAGGTCTTGTCCAGCACCACGTTGCGGCCCTTCGGTCCAAGGGTGACCTTGACGGTATCGGCGAGCTTGTCGAGGCCCGCGAGCATTCCCTGACGAGCTTCGTCATCATACGCAATGATCTTTGCCATTGTTTCCTCCACATATGGCTGCACAGTATTACTTCCACCCTCGCAGCGGAGCCATGACCAGCCGTCAGCTGCCGGTTATCACTCTCACTCCTCGAGTGCTAATTGGCACATTAGCACTCTCATGCCGAGAGTGCCAAACTTGGCCATGTCCTTTGCGCTGTCAGCAAGAAAGATTCCGCGCCCCGAGCCAGAAAAACGTGCAATCCCGAGAAAACGAAAGGCCCCGTCCCTTGGGTGACTTCCCAGGGAACGGGACCTTCGTCGGCAGTACGACGTTCTCAGTCCAGCAGCACCACGACGATCGGCGTCACGATGCCGTCGCTCTGCTGCACATTGGAGATGCCCAAGGTCTGGGCGACGTTCTCCGCGGTGGCCTTGTCCGTTTCGTTCTGGTACCAGACCACGGTCTGGGATGGGACGGTGCCCGTCGGGTTGCTTGCGGAAACGCTTGTGTATCCGGCCTGCGACAACACGTCGGCCTTGCTTTTCGCATATCCGGAGATGCTGGTGGCGTTCAGCACGCGAATCTGCGTGCCGTGGTTGACCGCCTGGCTTTCCGTATCCGTGCCGGTGGCGTTTCCAGCGGCGTCATCGGACGATGACGACTCGGCGTCGGAGGACGATGCGCTCTGGTCCTGCGTGTCCGTGGACGTGCCGGAGGAAGCGGAATCATTATTGGCGTCGGATTGTTTCTTTGTGGCATCCGTCGATTGCTTGTGCTTCGAGGACGTCGTGGTGGAAGAGCTTTCCTGGGAGGACCATGGCAGCTTCACATTGCTGAGCTCGCCTGAATAGATGCCCCAGAACAGCAATCCGGCCAGCATCGCCACGATGATGACGACGACGTACGGCAACGCACGGGACGCCGCGGAACGGGAACCGCGGTGCACGCCCAGCGGACCAGCCGGCGGATTGTCGAATACATCCTTGGTATAGGAGTCGTAGGTTTGCTTGTCCTTGTGAGCCATCTTTGCGTCCTCGATTCTCATGTTGCTGGTGCCCAGTGTACCGGTCACCGCAGTCAGCGCATAATATTCGACGCGACGCACACGCTCCGCCCTATCGTCCACCGGCGTCGGAACCCGTCGGTACCACCGTGCGTCGTACAGTGGGACGCATGACACAAGCTCACATCAAGCCATTGAAGGATCTGGTCGAACCCGGCTGGGCGGAAGCCCTCGCCGACGTCGAGCCCCAGATCCACATCATGGGCAATTTCCTCCGCGGAGAGCTAGCCGCGGGACGCCGGTACCTCCCGGCGAGCAAAAACATTCTGCGCGCGTTCACCATACCGTTCGACAGCATCAAGGTGCTGATCGTCGGGCAAGACCCCTATCCCACTCCGGGCCATCCCGTCGGTCTGAGCTTCTGCGTGGCTCCGGACGTCAGCCCCCTGCCCCGCAGCCTGGCGAACATCTACAAGGAGCTGACCGACGATCTCGGCGTTCCCATGCCGGCGAACGGAGACCTGACGCCATGGACCAAACAGGGCGTCATGCTGCTCAACAGATGCCTGACCGTCGAGGTCGGCAGACCCGGCAGCCATCAGAACCAAGGCTGGGAAACCGTCACCGACGCCGCGATCCGCGCGCTTAACGGCCGCCGCAATCCCGATGGGAGCCCCAAGCCATTGGTGGCGATTCTCTGGGGGCGCAAGGCGCAGACGCTGGAGCCCCTGCTCACCAACGCGGCCATCATCAAATCCCCTCATCCGAGTCCGATGTCGGCGAGGTACGGCTTCTTCGGATCCAAACCGTTCTCGCGTGCGAATCAGGCGTTGGTGGCGGCCGGCGAAAAACCAGTCGATTGGTCGCTTCCGTCAGCTTGAGTCGTTACAGTAGGGCACATGGCTTTATTCCCTCCTAAGAATTCAATACCTTCTCCAGCCTCAGTGCCCGTGCCGCCGGTTGCGCGCTCCGCGGCGCGGCCGGCCATGCAACCGGCGGCCTTGTCGGCGGAAGACATCAATCGAGCCAAGAGCCTCGGCGCCCAGATTCGCGCGAGGTTCCAACAGACCCTGGTCGGGCAGGACAATCTGCGCGAATCGCTCATCACCACGCTTGTGGCCGGCGGGCACATCCTCATCGAATCGGTGCCGGGTCTGGCCAAGACCACCGCCGCGCAGACCCTGGCCACCTCCGTCTCCGGAACATTCAAGCGCGTGCAGTGCACGCCGGACCTCATGCCTTCCGACTTGGTGGGCACCCAGGTATTCGACTTCTCGACACAGAAGTTCGCCACGCAGATCGGGCCGATCCACGCCAACTTCGTGCTGCTCGACGAAATCAACCGTTCCAACGCGAAGACCCAGTCGGCCATGCTTGAGGCGATGGCCGAGGGCGCGACCACCATCGGCGGGCAACGCATAGCGCTGCCCAAGCCGTTCATGGTCATCGCCACGCAGAACCCAATCGAAGAGGAGGGCACGTTCAACCTTCCCGAGGCGCAGATGGACCGTTTCATGATGAAGGCCGTCATGACCTATCCGAGCACCCAGGACGAGCAGCGCATGCTTGCCATGCTCACCCGTCGTGGTTCCGACACGTTCGACGCCGGCGCGGTCAACGGCGGCGTCATCTCCATCAACGACGTCGAATTCCTCCGCGCGTCGGCGCGACGAGTACATGTGTCCGATGCGATCATGCAATACGTGGTCGATATCGTGGCGACATCGCGTGGCGCGGGCAGCAAGCCGGTGCAGGGACTCTCCAGTCTCGTCCGTCTCGGCGCTTCCCCGCGAGCGTCCATCGCATTGGTCCGCATCTCGCAGGCCCACGCGTTGATGCAGGGACGCGATTATGTGATCCCCGAGGACGTGAAGGCCTTCGCCCATGAGGTGCTGCGTCACCGCGTGCTGCTGACGTTCGAGGCCCTGGCCGACGGCATCACCAGCGACCAGGTCGTGGATTCCATCGTGCAGGCGGTTCCCGTCCCATGATCGACGAAACACGTTCCGAAGACCCGATTCGCAGAAAAATCGAAGCACTCGGAACCACGTTGAGCCTGCCGACCGTGCGCAAGGCCCTTGGAGTCCTCGAAGGCGTGCACTCGTCGAACCGACGCTTCGGATCCGACGACGTCATGGATATCCGCGCCTACGAGGCCGGCGACGAGGCGAAACGCATCGATTGGAAGATCAGCGCACGACTTGGACGCCCCATGGTGGTGCAGCGGGAGCGTCCCTCGACATCGCGCGCCTGGCTTCTGATGGACGTCGGACGCGAGATGACCGGAACCTGCGTCTCCAAAGAGCGCGCATACCAGGTGGCCGCGAACGCGCTGCGCATGTTCGCCACGCTGAGCCTGCGGCGCGGGGACGAGATCTCATTGGTTTTCGGCGACGCAAAATCAATCACCCGCGTGCCGTTCAACGGCGGGCTCGCGCAGTTCGAGCGGACATTGGACGAGGCGCTGGAACGCCAATGGAACGATCCGCGCAATATCGACGCGCTGCTGGAATACGCGCGCCGCATCCGCGATCGCTCGTCGTTGATCGTTCTGGCCACCGACGAGCATGCGCTCCGCCAACGCCATCTGGACGCCATCGGCACGCTTGCGAAAACGCATCCGATGGTGCTGATCGACGTGGCCACGATCAATCCCTTCGACGAATCGCATTGCCGCAATGTGCGTGACGGCGTGGGAAACCGCCGTGTCCCGGCGTTCCTGCGGACCTCGAAGACCGCTCAGGAAGTGCGCACGCACCGTGCGTATCTCGCGGCTTCCATCAGGCACGCGCTGATCCATTGCGGTTCCACGGTGATCCGGGCCGATTCGAGCGAGCGCATGTTCCATGAATTCGTGCGCATCGTCTCCACTTCCTTGGCGCAGACCACCCGCAACCAGCTCAAAAACCCACCCACGCTTCCATTGGAGGGCAATGCATGATGATGCATTCCGCCGCACAGCAGTTCGATACGATGGACCCGATTCACTGGGAGACCGGACTCGTCATCGCAATCGTGGCCTGCGCGTCACTTGCGATCGCCATGGCCGCCTTGGTGGTCTTCCTGTCCCGTCCAAGCCATCGGCTCCCGAAAAAGAATAGCGTCGGACGTCACGGCGAACGCTCGTCGAGAACGATTTGGCATGAGCGCATCAATAGTGTCGTGGCACGCCATGCCGCAGGGGAAATCGACCGCGAGGAGGCGTTCGCGCAACTCGCCGCGATCGCACGCGAGTACGCATCGGAGATCACCGGGGCGGATGTACGCACCCAGACGTTGACCGACATCTCATCGCTGCCCCAAACCACCGGCAACGGGCAGGGGCTCGTTTTGCTCCGCCAGACCATCGGTGCCTTGTATCCGCCGGAATTCGCGGACGCGGAGCATAACCACACGGCGCGTTCGACAACCGTCGAGCAGGCCGGCGAATGGGTGTCCGCTCTCGTGGAAAGGTGGCGCTGATGCAGCTGTCGTGGCATTGGCCTTGGGCCGGACTCGCCGGAGCCGTAATCGCGCTGGCGATCATCGTCCTCATAATGCTGGTCTCCGGCATGCGGAAACGGCCGACGTCGTCCGATGCGCAGTCGTTCAGCCTGGACGACGACCTCAACACCGAATCCGCGTCGCGGCTTTTCCGTCAATGGCGCGTTCTGTCCAGAACGGCAGTTGCCGTGTTGGTAATCGCCTTGACGCTTGCCGTGGCCTTGGTGGCGCGTCCCGGTAAAGTCGATGAAGGCGAGGAACGCGCCAGCAGCCGAGACATCGTACTGTGTCTCGATGTCTCGGGGTCGACGTTGCCTTACGATCGTGAGGTAATCGACACCTACGGCAAGATGCTGGACAATTTCAAAGGCGAGCGCATCGGACTGAGCATCTTCAATTCGACGTCGCGCACCGTGTTCCCCTTGACCGACGATTACGACCTCGTCTCCCGACAGCTCAAGAAGGCCGCTTCGATACTGAAGGGCGTCGAGACCCAGGACGACATCGACAAGATGAAGGACAGCGATTACCAGGCGATCTCCGATTGGCTGGAAGGCACCCAGAACCGTAAGGAATCCACGTCGTTGATCGGTGACGGCGTGGTGAGCTGCGCGGCCATGCTGCCCGGATTCGCATACGGCAGCGCGGATGCGGGCAGCACCGCGCGCCAGCGCGCCGCCTCCATCGTGCTGGCGACGGACAATGTCGTTTCGGGCAAGCCGACGTACACCTTGAAGGAGGCTTTGGACCTGACCAGACAATCGCATATCACCGTCGACGGCCTGTTCTCCGGACCGAAGGAAAGCGAATCGGAAAAAACCACCAAGGATTTCAAATCCGAGATCGAGGCGCATGGGGGTATTTTCCTCACCCAGTCGAACGGGCGTTCCGTTTCCGAGCTGGTCAGGGAAATAGAATCGCGGCGGAACCATGAAAGCGAATCCAGCAACAAGGCCGCGATGGTCGACGCTCCCGGCTGGTGGACCTTGGCTCTGGCTCTGGCCGTCATGGTATGGCTGGCATTGGCTTGGAGGTTGAGACGATGAATGGTCTGACGTTTGCACCGGCTTTGGGATGGCCTGCCGGCATCGCCGTCGCATCGGCGATGCTTGTTCTCGGCATCACGCAGGTCGTGCTTCATGTCCGTCGGCACGCGAACAGCGACGAAACGGTCTGGGCATGTGTCCGGCGCGCGCTGCTTTGCGCGATCGTCGCCGTCATGGCGTTGACTCCCAGCATGGTATCGGAGACAAGCAGCCGAGCGGTGAACGGCACCGACGTGGTCGTCGCCGTCGACGTGACCGGTTCGATGGCCGTCGCCGACGCGCAATACGGGTCCGATACAAAGGTGAGTCGTATCGATGCGGCCAGGCAGGCGGTGAAGGACATCACCGCCCTGTATCCGAATTCAAGTTTCGCCGCGGTGCGCTTCGGCGCTTCCGGTACCTTGGATGTGCCGCTGACTCCCGATTCGCAGGCCATCGACAATTGGGCCGACACGCTCGCGCCCGAGGCCACTTCCGTATCGGCGGGCTCCACCCTGGACACACCGATCGACCAGCTGCTGCTGACCTGCAAGTCGATTCATGAACAGCACCACGATGATGCGGTCATCCTGTACCTCATCTCGGACGGCGAGCAGACCTCCGCGAAGACCCGGCGTTCGTTCTCCTCGTTGCGGCGGTACCTTTCCGACGCGTTCACGGTCGCGGTCGGCAGCGAGCAAGGCGGCAACATCCCGGTCACCGTCAACGGCACGGGCAGCAGCGATGGACAATGGGTCACCGATCCCAGCACCGGCAAGCCGGGCGTCTCCCGCATGGACGCGGCCGAAATGGCGTCCATCGCCGACGAACTCAGCGGAACCGCGCTGAAACTCGACGCGAAGAACACGATGAGCGCCGGGGCCTCCAAGGAGGCCTCCAACAAATGGCGGATCACGCAAACCGTGAAGAAACGCGTCAGGACGACTCCCGTGGTCTGGCCTTTGGCGGTGGCGGCCGCGGTGCTGCTCGCATGCGAATTGGGAGCCTGGCTGTCGCAATCAAGGAGGCTGCTGTGAGCAAAAAGTCGCTGAGGCCCCGCGCCTCATTGCCTGTCCGCATCATCCTGGGGGTGGCCGCGGTTTCGCTGCTCATCGTCGGCTCGGCCGCATTGGTGAATTTCGTGGCCCTGACCAATTACAACCAGGCGACGCAAAGCCTTCGAACCAACATCAAGGCAAGCAAGCGGACGGATGCCGATTTCAATGGCTTGTACGCCAAACAGCAACAGGTCGACGCGCAATTCCAGGAGGCCGCTTCGGCACGAATCCTGATATTGCCGGGGCTGCGTGAGGCCATCGACCACAACGGCGCGACGTCCCGCGCGTTGACCAAGTATGTGCTCGCCAAGACCAAGGCCCAAAACGGCCAGCAATCCGGAACATCCGGAACGGACGACCAGACCGTGGCCGGTCAGGACACCGCCGACGCCAAGACGAAAAGCAAAAGCGACCTCACCGAGGAACAACGCCAGAAGGTGGAGGATCTGTTGGCACAGAACACACAATCGACGCAATCCGATTCAAGCAGCTCCGCGAAGCAGAAGCAGAACGATTCGGACTCGCCCACCAAACCTTGGTAGGGTCGTTTCGCGATATGTTATCCACATGACGGCCGGCGTGTTTCCCTTGGCTTTCCAACGAAGACACGCCGGCACCGTCTTTTTTGGGCGTCCTCCGACCACAGGCCGTGGTTCCCTTCCATTATCGGGACTTCCTGTGTTCCAATAACGTCATGAACACTTTACGCACATTCGCCATTGGGAACGTCCTTGCGGACCAGACATGCCCATGCCGCCTCGTCGCACGCGCCAATCAGGCGATAATCGGCAACGCCCTGTCCGAATTGTCGAAGCGTCTCGACGAATTGGATTCGATACTCGCGTTCAGCACGCTTCCGGGATGGTCCGGCCTCGCGGCCGAAGCGTATAGGACCCAAGTAGCCGACATCCACAAACAGGCATTGGCCCTGCGGGACGCCGCAGGCGGAACGTCACGCCTTCTTTGGTCAGCAGGTGAGGCATGAACTGGCAGGTTTCGGCAAGCATCAGCGGCGGCCGAAGATTCTCCGCCGCCGAATATCAGGAGTATCTCACCACGGCGCAGGCGTTGGGACGGGAATCCGCGACGCTGCGCACGATCGGAAAGTCGCTTGGCCTTCTGAACGTGCAACGTGTGATGGGCCCGCTCGCGGCATCGCTTCCGACATCGCATACCGGCACGGGTTGCTCCGCGCCGGACCATTTCGAATTCCCGCTCGATCAGATCGTGGAGCGCTGTTCCGCGCATGCCCGCATATTGAACGGCATGGCGGATGAGCTCGCCGAACTGTCCGTACTGATCATCCGCGCGCAATCGCTGTATTCGCAGGCTGACGACAGCAGCAGACGAACGATGCGCAATCTGCTGCAGACCCTGTTCATCGCCCGTCCCCTGGAATCCGCCATAGGCTTGGGACTCACTGCCGGCTATGGCTGGATCTCCGGTTCCGTCAAGGACGGCAAAATCAACCATATCCATGCGAGCGACGCGTTGAGTCCCGCGCATGAGGCCGTGCTGGGCGCGGCAGGAACCCTGTTGTCGGGCATGTCCCCGTTCAAGGGATTGCTGCGCGAGGACGAGGTCAACCGTGCGGCGACCCGTCTGTCGGAATATACGGAACCACGGAAGAACCGGATTCAGGGCAACAGGC
>ERZ808262.131-NODE-131-length-55826-cov-25.968729_pt1 | contig 55826 bp, 44 predicted proteins | sample MGYA00520895_ERZ808262 | MGnify/ENA primary metagenome ERZ808262 (study PRJEB31516, sample SAMN03275588) | gut metagenome | biome: mammalia-associated habitat; material: feces | host: Papio cynocephalus | place: Kenya | collected 2012-08-02 ...
CGTTCTCGGTACTTGTTGTACTTCCTTCAGTCTTTTCAATGAACTTGTTTTGCATGCTTTCAAGAGGCTGAACTTGCGTTCCGTTCCTGAAAGCGGGTGCAAAGGTAGTACTTTTTTCTTTCCCTCCAAATTATTTTTAACTTTTTTTTGATAATAGTTTTCAACAATCGATTGTTGGGACAAAGCATAAATCGATGTAAGCATTTGCTGACTTGCATGTTTCCAACGAACGAACAAATCCCGGCCCAGAACACGTCTGAAGCCGGGATTTTCCTAAACATGGTCAACAGCTACACTCCCGCGGCCACAATCAAGCCAAGTCCTATTATGAAGAAACAGAACATCGCTCCAAGAAGACCATAGACCGTCCTGCTTGAACCCTTGAACTCCTTCCAGACAAAAACGCCCCAGATGGCCGCCACCATAGGCGCGCCTTGACCAAGAGCGTAGGACACAGAAGCGCCTGCCTTCCCGGCGGCGATGTAGCTAAGAGCGGTACCAAGGCACCAGATGCAACCTCCAAGCATGCCCACAAGGTGAGTCTTCGGGGTTCCTTTAAAATATTCACTCATTTTTACAGGAGCACCCTGGAAAGGCCATTTCATGAATATAGGTCCGAACACGAAGTGGCTGGCAAGAACCGCGAGGCTGAACAAGACTATGGCTGTGTAAGGGCCGACTTTGCCCGCCTCCATATTCGCAAAATCCTTCAGGTCCATTGCCTTCATCACAAACGAGGAGAAGAATGACATCACCACACCGGCGACAACAGCCAGAATGATTCCCTTACGCTGATCTGCCTTTGTGATCTCGGCGTTGCCGGCCTTCTTGCCGGAGGCGACACCATTGAGGATGACGGCGACAACAATCAGAACCACACCGATCGCAAGAAGCGTGAGGTTGCTCCTTAGCGCGTTTTGCTCCACCTCAACCCTAAGATTGTTGATGACACCGAGGACCAGGGCAAGTCCACAGCCTACAGGAAAAGCTACGGACATCCCGGCTATCGAGGTGGACGCGCTCAGACAAATATTCGAAAGATTGAAGATCACCCCGCCAATAATAATGCTGAGAATCGCGGATGAGTCAGCCTGCGCCACGTCCTTGAGGAAAGGACGGCCTTCCGGGCCGAATGTTCCGAGAGTGAGTGCAAGGAGAAGGGAGAAAACCACCATGCCGATCAAATAGTCCCAGTAGAAAAGTTCGTACCTCCAACTTTTGGCCGCGAGCTTCTGAGTGTTTCCCCAAGAGCCCCAGCAAAGCATGATGATGAAGCAGAAGAAGACTGCCAGACCATAACTGTTAACGATAAACATAATAATAGTGTTATTTAAGATTAAAGATTTATGATTTCACCGCCATGAAAGACTCTGCCTCAGCCCTTGTAGGGATAGCTGTCTGGGCACCCAGCTTTGTCACAGAAAGAGCCGAGACAGCAGAGGCGAACTCGGCAGCCTCCTTGAGAGTCTTGCCCTCAGAAAGAGCGACACAGATTGATCCGCAGTAAGTGTCACCCGCCCCGGTCGTGTCAACAGCCTGGACCTTGCGGGCCTGGACGAAACGAGGCTCACCTCCGTCAAGGATCAGGGAACCTTTGCTCCCCATCGTAACTATCATATTTCCCACACCCTTGCCGAAAAGTACCTTAGCCGCAGCGACGGCTGATTCCTTATCATTCACAGGCATTCCGGAGAAAGAAGCCAACTCAGTCTCATTAGGAATAAACAAGGATATATACTTGAATATCTCTTCCGGAAGCTCCGCGTACGGTGCAGGATTAAGCACGACAAACGCCCCGGACTCATAAGCCGTGCGGGCGGCCTTAAGAACCGCCGGGACAGGAATCTCAAGCTGCATCAAAAGAATGTCACATGACTTAAGGGCGTTCTCCGAAGCCTCGATGTCAGCGTCCGTAAAGTCCAGATTGGCGCCGGAGGCGACCACAATGCAATTCTCCGCATTTTCGTCAACCGTTATGAGAGCGACTCCGGACGGCTTGTCCGACCGAAGAACACCGCTGACATCAATTCCCTCATTCTCATAATGTCTGATGGCGTTGTCCCCGAAAACATCTTTTCCTACCTTACAGATAAACGAGACATCACCTCCGACTCTCTTGGCGGCTACCGCCTGATTGGCGCCCTTTCCTCCGGCACTCATAGTGAACACTCCTCCAAGTACAGTCTCACCGGGAGCCGGAAGTGTCGGCGTCTTCACCGTCATGTCCGTGTTGCTGCTCCCTAAAATCAGTATTTTTTTCATTTTCTTTGATTAATAATATTTCAATGGTTATAAATCCAGTGCTAAAACGTTAGCGCGCTAAAATAAATCCAAGTCCAAAGTTAAATAAAAAACGTCACAAATCTAACATAAGTTATGGACATTTTTACAAATTCCTGCTGTACAAGGAGAATGAATAGGTTGGAAAAGGCGATCAGTATCAGGCTAGACAAACAAAAAAGGCGGAAACCATCTAATAATGGTTTCCGCCCCGACTTATGGATCACTTTTTAAAGTCTCTCATTACATCATGCCCCCGGCAGGCATTGCAGGCGCAGCCGGTTCCTTCTCCGGGATGTCAACAATGCCACATTCGGTGGTAAGGAACATTCCAGCGACAGAGGCCGCATTCTCAAGTGCCACACGGGCGACTTTGGTAGGATCGATGACACCTGCCTCGAGCATATTCACATACTCATCTGTACGGGCGTTGTAGCCAAAGTCACCTTTGTTCTCGCGGATCTTCTGGATGATGACGCTGCCGTCAACACCGGCATTCTGAGCGATCTGACGGAGAGGCTCCTCTATCGCGCGGGCGATGATGTGGATGCCTGTTGTCTCGTCATCATTCTCGCCCTTGAGATTCTTCAAGACCTCTGCGGCCCGGATGTAGGAAACACCTCCGCCAGGAAGGTAACCTTCCTCAACAGCGGCACGCGTAGCATTGAGAGCATCCTCAACCCTGTCCTTCTTCTCCTTCATCTCAATCTCAGAGCCGGCTCCAACATAGAGCACAGCGACTCCGCCGGCGAGCTTGCCAAGTCTTTCCTGAAGTTTCTCCTTGTCGTAATCGGAAGTTGTGTTCTCTATCTGCTTGCGGATTTGCGCGACTCTGTCAGCGATGGCAGCCTTGTCGCCAGCACCGCCTACGATAGTGGTGTTGTCCTTTGTTATTGTGACCTTCTCGGCCTTTCCCAACATATCAGGGGTAGTGTTCTCGAAGGTAAAGCCTCTTTCCTCGGACACTACGATGGCGCCTGTCAGGGTGGCGATGTCCTGAAGCATTTCCTTACGGCGGTCGCCAAAGCCAGGAGCCTTGACAGCGGCAACCTTAAGTGTACCACGAAGCTTGTTCACAACCAGGGTTGTCAAAGCCTCACCGTCTACATCCTCACCGATGATAAGCAGAGCCTTGCCATCACGGGCTATAGGCTCAAGGATAGGCATAAGATCCTTCATGGAAGAGACCTTCTTGTCGGTGATGAGAATGGACGCGTCATCAAGGACAGCCTCCATCTTGTCAGAATCGGTCATAAAGTAAGGAGAGATGTAACCTCTGTCGAACTGCATACCCTCGACAACCTTGACCTCCGTATCTGTTCCTTTGGCCTCCTCGACAGTGATCACACCGTCACCTTTTACCTTTGACATGGCGTCTGCGATAAGCTTGCCGATGGCGGCGTCATTGTTCGCGGAGATCGTGCCGACCTGCTCTACCTTGGAATAGTCAGTGCCGACCTTCTTGCTGTTCTTCTTGAGCTCATCCACAACAGCCGCCACAGCCTTGTCGATACCTCTCTTGAGATCCATAGGGTTGGCTCCAGCTGTGACATTCTTCAGACCAACGTTGATGATTGCCTGCGCGAGCACGGTAGCCGTTGTGGTACCGTCACCTGCCTGCTCGTTTGTCTTGGAAGCCACCTCCTTGACCATCTGGGCTCCCATGTTGGCATACCTGTCTGCAAGCTCCACCTCTTTAGCGACAGTCACACCGTCCTTGGTGACTTGAGGAGCACCGAACTTCTTATCGATAACGACATTACGTCCCTTAGGGCCAAGAGTTACCTTAACCGCGTCCGCAAGAGCGTCAGCTCCTTCCTTCATCTTTGAGCGGACATCAACATCGAATTTTATTTCTTTTGCCATAATTGATTTCTCCTTTTTTTATTACAGAATAGCCAGAATGTCTGACTGCTTCACCATAAGATATTTTTTACCTTCTACGGTAACCTCGGTTCCGGCATATTTGCCATAGATAACCTCATCGCCTACCTTAACCTCCATAGGTTCGTCCTTTTTGCCGGGACCTGCGGCGATAACCTTGCCTTCCTGAGGTTTCTCCTTTGCTGTGTCAGGAATATAAAGACCTGAAGCTGTCTTTGTCTCCGCCTCTTTAGGCTCAACCAAGACTCTATCTGCCAATGGTTTGATCATAATATAAAGATTTTAATGTTTTTAAATCTACGCTCCGGCTCACTCCGGAGACGCAGGTTTAAAATCAAAGGATGTGCCACCGCCACAATACTGACAAATTGTCACCTCCATTCCAACTCAAATGATGACGGATTATTGACTATACGAAAAAGAATTCTTAAATTTGACTTTTGCGGAACTCAGCCGAGCCATAGCGGGCAAAAGCCAGAACCTTCCGACAAGAACAACCAACCTGTCACACCTATATAATATAAGGTATATGAACTTTAGGATATCGACAAAAAACGTCATTGCCATTCTGTCAATGGTCATACTTTTTATAGCCAGCTCATCTTGCAGCCGCTTCGGCAAAAGCAAAGGACAAAGCACCGAGTTCGCCACATTCATCAAGGCCTATACTGGCGGGATCATCTCTGACAAATCCACAATCCGGGTGGAGCTTGCCTCCGACATCCCCGAGGCTATGGCCGGAGCTGACCTCAAAGATGGCATATTGACCTTCACACCGTCAATAAAAGGAACTGCCAGATGGCTGTCCAGCAGCATGATAGAATTCATCCCGGAAAACGGAGCCCTAAAACAGGGGCAGTCCTACACAGGTAAACTGCGGCTGGACAAGATCCAGAAAGTCGGTGACAGGAAATTCAAGAAATTCTCTTTCAAGTTCCTTGTGGCGATAAAGGAAGCCGTGCTCTCTGTCAGTGAGATCACGATCACGGCTGCCTCTCCGGAAAAAGCCAGCGTGGAAGGCACAATCTCTCTGACGGAGGAACTTTCTTTGGAGAAAGTACAAGGGATGCTTGAATATGATTACCCGCAGAAATGTGAGGAAGTCAGCGTCACGGCAGGAACGGATCCGCTCAACTATCATTTCGAGATCATCGGCCTGCCAAGGGACACCAAGGACAGGACATTGGGAATCAGTCTTAAGGCCGGAGACACCGGATTCGTGACCGACTCAAGGCTTGAGATCAGGATCCCGGCGATGAACGACTTCAAGGTACTCAGCGCTGAAAGGGTGGAAGCGGACGATCCGTACATCGACATCTATTTCACAGAGGCCCTTGCGGATGTGAGCGACAACTCTGGCCTGTTCACACTGGAAGGGGTGGGGCGCAGCTATATTCAGACAGAGAACGCCCACGTCAAGGTGTTTTACGAGAATCCGGAGGACAAACCTCTGACACTCAAGATCTCCAGTGCGGTAAGCAGCCACGATGGGGTCAGGCTCGGAACTGAATATTCCAAGAAGTTCTCCCCTACTGAGGTCAAGCCGGCGGTGGAGATTCCTGTCACCGGCAACATCCTGCCAAATTCAAAGGAGCTGATACTTCCGTTCAAGGCTGTGAATCTCAACGCCGTGGACATCAGAGTCATCCAAATCTATGAGGACAATGTGCTGATGTTCCTTCAGGACAACAACCTTTCCGGTGACAACTCACTGCGCAGATGCGGACGGCTGGTCTACAAGCGTTGCGTGCGTCTGGACTCCGATCCGTCAAAGAACCTGCATAAATGGCAGGACTATTCCGTGGATCTCTCCGGACTGTTCAGACAGGAGCCGGGGGCCATCTACCGCATCAGAATCTCATTCAAGCAGGAGTATTCAGTCTACGGAAAGGACGACTCGTTCAAGAGCGGAACCCCATCGGACAAGATGGTGAACATCTCGACGGAGAACATCACTGACAGTGACAATGACGAATGGGACACAGCGTCACCTTACTATTATGACGACTTCCACGACTGGAAAGAGTACAATTGGAAAGACAGGGACAACCCACTCAAGCCTACTTACTACATGGAAGACGACAGGTTCCCTGCCATCAACCTGCTGACATCAAATCTGGGTGTGATAGTGAAGTACGCCGGAGGGAACAAGCTTTGGGTCAGCGTAAGCGACATCATCGACGCAACGCCTGTGTTCAACGCCGAGCTTTACGTCTACAGCTACCAGCTCAAGGAAATCGGCTATGCCAAGACAGGCACTGACGGAATGGCAGAGCTGCAGCTTTCCGGAAAGCCTTTTGTGGTGGTGGCCAAGAGGGGCGGAGCGACAAGCTACCTGAAAGTAACCGAGGGCGGACAGAAATCCCTCAGCAGGTTTGATGTCGGGGGCAAGGTTCTGGAAAAGGGGCTTAAATCCTTCATCTACGGGGAGAGAGGAGTCTGGAGGCCGGGAGACACTCTGCACGTCACGATGATCCTGGAAGACAAAGAGAACAGGATCCCCGACAACCATCCGGCAGTGATGGAGCTGTACACGCCTCAGGGACAGTTCTACACAAAGCAGATCAACACTAACGCCAAGAACGGATTCTACGCCTTCGCAATCCCGACAAAAGGCGAGGATCCCACAGGAATATGGCACGCCTACTTCAAGATTGGAGGAGCCGCGTTCCATAAACCTCTCAGGATCGAGAGCATCAAGCCCAACAGGCTGAAGATCAATCTTGACCTTGCGGACAAGACCATTGACGGCGGGCGGAATGTCCCTGTCTGCCTGTCCGCTGAATGGCTGACAGGCCCTCCAGCGGCGGGACTGGCCGCAAAAGTGACTATGACTCTGCGCCAGGGTCCGTCCACATTCAAGGGTTTTGAAGGGTACAGCTTCTCCTCCCCGCTTACTGAATTCTGCGCAAGCGAGCATCAGCTCATCGACACGAGGCTGGACTCAAATGGCCAGGCCAGACTTAACGTGGCGATGCCGTCGGCGGAGAACGCTCCAGGAATGTTGCGGGCCGACATCGTGGCCACGGTCGAGGAGCAAGGCGGGGATGTCAGCTTCAATTCGCTGTCCGTGCCATATTCTCCATATTCATCATACGTCGGGGTGAAGGTTCCGAAAGAGGGTGACGGACATTATCTGGAGACAGACAAGGACTACAGCGTCGATGTGGCCGTCGTGGACAGGAACGGCGCGGAAGTGGCCGGCCACAACCTGAAATACACAATCTACAAGATGAAATGGAGCTGGTGGTGGGAAAGCCGCAGCGAAAGCCTCGACTCCTATGTCGACAGTCAATCTGCGAACATAATAGCCTCAGGGACAATCAAAGCCTCCAAAGGGAACGGTTCCATCCCGTTCAGGGTGGATTATCCGGAATGGGGGCGTTACCTGGTGCTTGTGACTGACACCGAAAGCGGGCACACATCCGGGGATGTCTTGTATGTGGACTGGCCGGCCTATAGGGGAAGGTCGTCCAAGACAGACCCGGACGCTTTGACAATGCTGTCGTTCTCCACTGACAAGGAATCCTACAAAGTCGGCGAGAAGGTGACCGTCTACATTCCAGCCACGTCAAAAGGGCATGCGCTCGTCTCGCTGGAGAATTCAAGGAAGGTCATCTCCAGGGAATGGGTGAAGGCCTCCGGCGAGGGCGATGTGGCATATTCATTCAAGGTCACCCAGGAGATGGCTCCGAACTTCTACATCCACATCACCCTTGTGCAGCCGCACGAAAGGACCGACAACGACCTTCCGATCAGGCTCTACGGAGTACGTCCGGTGCTGGTCAACGACATGGAGTCTCACCTTGAGCCTGTCATCACGATGCCGGATGTGATCCGTCCCGAGGAAGAATTCAAGATCAAGGTCAATGAGAAGAACGGCAAGCCTATGACATACACATTGGCCATTGTTGACGAAGGTCTTCTGGACCTCACATCGTTCAAGACTCCGGATCCTTGGAACGCGATGTATGCCAGGGAGGCGCTCGGCGTCAGCACTTGGGATCTCTACGATGATGTCATCGGAGCCTACAGCGGAAGATTCTCGCCGATGTTCAGCATCGGAGGCGATGAAAGCCTTATTGCCGGCGCGAAGAAGGACAACCGGTTCAACGCAGTGGTCAGGTACCTCGGCCCTTTCTCGCTGCAGAGCGGCTCGGCCACACATAAGGTCAAGCTTCCCATGTACGTCGGAAGCGTCAGGGTGATGCTTGTCGCGGCAAGGGACGGAGCCTACGGCAACGCCGAGAAGACCGTACCGGTAAGGTCTCCGCTTATGGTTCTCCCGACCCTGCCGAGAGTCATCGGCACCGGAGAGAAGGTCGTGATGCCGGTCAATGTCTTCGCGCTTGAGGACGGGGTCAGGAACGCCGGTGTAAGTGTCAAGGTTGACGGTCCTCTTAAGGTCACGGGTGACGCCGGCACTTCCGTCCAGTTCGACAAGCCTGGGGACAAGATGGTCAGGTTCAACCTTGAGGCCACCGGAACCGGAACAGCCACAGTGACTGTCTCCGCCAAGGGTAACGGGCACAAGGCCAGCGAGAAAATCTCCATCGAGGTGCGGACGCCCAACCCGCCGGTAATCTCCGTCACCAGGGCCATGATCGGAATGGGTGCCACCAAACATTTCAGCTTCACGCCGTTCAAGGCTGACGCCAATCAATGGGCGACCTTGGAGATCACCGGCTTCCCGTCGGTTGACTGCGGAGGGATCTTCTCTTTCCTGACAAATTACTCCTACAACTGCACAGAGCAGATCGCCTCGAAGGGAATAAGCCTTCTCGCCATCAGGAATATGCTTCCTGGGGACAAGCAGAAGCAAATCGACAAGATGATTCCCGAGCTGCTTCAGCAACTGTACCAGCGGCAGCTTGGCAGCGGCGGCTTCGCCTATTGGCCAGGAAGCGCAGACGCCGGCGGATGGGTCAGCTCCATGGCCGGGCAGTTTATGATCTCGGCGTCACAGAACGGCTTCAGTGTCAGCAAGGGCGTGTCGGCCAGCTGGTCAAGATTCCAGAAGCGGAACGTACAGGACTACCGTAATTCCGACAATGATGGTCTCGGAGACCTTGAACAGGCCTACAGGCTTTACACTCTTGCTCTTAACGGCGAGGCGGAAAGCGGAGCGATGAACAGGCTGAAAGAAAGCGGGACACTTTCCGGCCAGGCCGCCTGGATGCTTGCGTCCACCTACGCCGTCACCGGCAAGAAGACAGTGGCGGAAGAAATCATCGCAGGGCTTAAGACGAGCTTCTCCGATTACCCTGAAACCGACAGGACATTCGGTTCTCCGGTCAGGGACAAGGCCGTGGCCCTTGAGGCCTTGGTTCTCAGCGACGCGTTGCCTGAGGCTTTGGACCTTGCCCGGGAAATCGCCGACGCGATCGCCGGAGGTTGGTACTCCACACAGGAAATCGCCTTCGCGACCTGCGCCATGAAGGATCTCGCAAGGAAAATAGGATCAGCCACCATCTCGGCTGATGTAAGCCAAGGCGGCGTCACGACTGAAGTAAAGAGTGCCAAGTCTATCGGCAGGGTCGACGTGGACACCGAAAGCGGAAGCATCGACATCACAAACAAGATGAACGGAAGCCTTCACGCGGCTTTGATCACGTCTGTCATACCGGACAACGGTGACAAGGTTGAGGCAAAGTCCAGCGGCCTGAGGCTGAATGTCAGCTACAGCACACTGACCGGCAAGAGTCTGAACCCCGGCAGCATCCGGCAGGGAACGGACTTCACGGTGACCATCACAGTCGGGAACACTAGCGGTGTCAGGGACTATGACAATCTAGCTCTCTCCGAGATGATCCCTTCCGGTTGGGAGATAGTGAACGACAGGCTCTACGGAGGAGAGATCTCAAAGGCAACGTTCAACTACCGTGACATCAGGGATGACCGCGTCATCTGGTTCTTCGACCTTCCTAAAGGCACCAGCAAGACCTTCAAGATCAAGATGCACGCTTCTTACCAAGGTGAGTTCATACTTCCTGCCGTAAAGTGCGAGGCCATGTACGATCCTCACGTAAGCTCCAACACAGCCTCGGGCACGGCCAGAGTCACTGATTAGTCCATGAAGAAGAAACTGCGGTCAAGGATAGCGGCCGGTGTCGTCATCACCCTCTTGACCGCTTATTGTTTATGTCTGCCCAAAGACCTGTTCAAGGGAACATCTTATTCCACGGTCGTCACTGACAGGAATGGAGAACTGCTGGGGGCCCGTACAGCAAGTGACGGGCAATGGAGGTTCCCGCCATCGGACACCGTCCCCGAGAAATTCAAGACAGCCATCATAGAGTTCGAGGACAGATGGTTCGCCTGGCACCCTGGCGTGAATCCGGTCGCGATAGCGCGCGCCGCCATAGGCAACATCAAAGCCGGACACGTCACCAGCGGGGGCAGCACAATCACTATGCAGGTCATCAGGATGTCCAGAGGACGGGAACGGAACATCGGTCAGAAAATCATCGAGGCGATCCTCGCCACCCGGCTTGAACTAAGGTGCGGCAAAAGTGAGATTCTGAGCTTGTACGCCTCACATGCACCTTTCGGCGGGAACGTTGTCGGGCTTGAGGCAGCCTCCTGGAGATATTTTGGCAGACCTCCCGGAGAACTATCCTGGGGCGAGGCCGCCACGCTTGCGGTGCTCCCGAACGCCCCGGCGGAGATTCATCCCGGCAAAAACAGGTCACGGCTGCTGGAAAAGCGCAACCGGCTGCTTGCCTCACTCTACAAGCACGGGCGCCTCGACTCATTGGACCTTGTCCTTGCCTGCGAGGAGCCGCTTCCAAGTGAGCCTGTGGCATTGCCCCAGGAAGCGCATCATTTAACCGAACATTACTGGAAAACCGCCCCGGGCAGACGAATCAGCACAACAATCGACATCCACCTGCAAAGGCAGGCGCAAGCCATTGTAAACCAATGGAACAACGAGTTCTCAAAGGCAGGGATACACGATCTCGCGGCGGTCGTTGAGGATGTGCGCACCGGCGAGACCCTGGCCTACATCGGGAACGCCAACCCTGACAATAAACGCCCCGGAAGCGAGGTGGACATAATCCGGGCGCCAAGAAGCACAGGAAGCATCCTGAAACCCCTTCTTTACTGCTCGCTGCTTCAGGACGGAGAGATCCTGCCTGAAACCCTTCTGCCCGATGTGCCGGTCAACATCAACGGCTTCTCTCCGCAGAATTTCAACAGACAGTTCTACGGGGCCGTCCCTGCAGACGAGGCGCTTGCCCGCTCGCTCAATGTGCCTTCCGTTCTCCTCCTGCGCAGATTCGGCGTGCCGAAATTTCTGGACATTCTCCGGAAATGCGGGATGACGACATTGAACGGAAGCGCCTCCCGTTACGGGCTCTCACTCATACTCGGAGGAGCTGAAGGGACTCTCGGAGACATCACATCGGCATATTCCAAACTATCGGCATCGTACCAAAGCGCAGACACAACGCACACCGCAAAAGGTGACAGGCTGCACAATTTTCCACTGAACGACAAATGCGCCTTATGGTGGACATTCGACGCCCTGAAGGAGGTGAACAGGCCTGACGAAATCGACTGGCATCTGATCGGCTCAGTCAGGAAAGTGGCTTGGAAAACCGGAACCAGTTTCGGATTCAGGGACGCATGGGCTGTCGGAGTGACCGCAGACTATGCCGTAGGAGTCTGGGCCGGCAACGCCCAGGGACAGGGAGTTCCCGGCCTGACGGGAGCACGCACGGCCGGACCGGTGATGTTCGACATATTCAATCTTCTCCCGATCAAGGAACATGACAGTGCATATTCCCGTGACGGCTGGTTCAAGGAGCCGGTCTACGGAGACTACATCATGGCCGAGGTCTGCCGTGAGTCCGGATGCCTGAAAGGGGTGTACTGCGAGGAATCGGACACCATTATGCTGCCGCGCAGATCGGTAAGGGGCGAGCCGTGTCCTTATCATAAGATCGTTGACGGAGCACGCACTTTCATCCTGCCGCCATCGATGGAATGGTATTACAAACAACACCACCCTGAATATGCCCCTATGGTTCCGAAAAGCAAGGCAGACAGCGCTCCGATGGAATTCATCTACCCTGAAAACGGTGCCGTGATCTACATTCCGCGCCAGCTGGACGGATCAGTCGCCGGCATGACATTCAACCTGGCGCACAGAACACCGAAAGTCAACGTGTTCTGGCATCTGGACAATGAATACGTCGGGCAGACTCAGATGATCCACCAGATGACGCTGAAGCCGTCGCCCGGCAGACACACCGTCACAGCCGTCGATGATTCCGGAAATTCAATATCAGTAGGATTCACCGTGGCGAAGAACAAATGATTATTTGGAAGGTCTCTTATAGCCGTCCTTGATGGCTTTCCCGGCCATCCTTGAGATCCTGTCAGCGGTGGCGGGATGGGTTGAGAACAGCTGACCGACCGAAGATCCGGAAGCGGCCTGCGTTCCGGAGGCCGTGCTTCCGCCGGACAACTTCTGAAGTTCCTCGAAAGCCATAGCCATAGCCCAAGGATTCTTGCCGGCACTCTTCAGAAAATCGTAGCCATAGTCATCTGCGGCGGTTTCCTGCTTTCTGGAGAAGCTGGCGCTCATCAAGGCCTCGCCAAGGTCTCCGAGCTGCGACGCTGTCAGGACAGCGACAGTCCCTCCGGTGGACACCACGGCGTCTCTGAGAGCCGATGTGAGAAGAGCCTGCTTGAACTGCATCTTGGAATGCTTGAGGGCGACATGGCCGATCTCATGGCCGATCACACCCAGAGCCTCGTCATCCGTCATCGCGTCCAAAAGCCCGGAGTAGATCCTCACGCTGCCGTCAGCGCAGGCAAAGGCGTTCACCTCGTTCGTCTTGTAAACCTTGAAATTAAGCGGAGTTCCGTTTGCCGATGTGAGTCCGGACGTCATCTTCCGGACTCTCTTGACATACGGGCTGGACTCTGGAAGGACTGTGTTCTCGACATCCAGTTTCCGAACATATTGGCTGACGTAAGATTGGATCTGAGCGTCTGACAAAACAGCGGCCTGAGCCACCTTCGCACCTCCGGAGAGGAGATAAGCGGCGTTGAATTGTTCGGAACAGGAGATGCACAGCATCGCGGCTGTCAGCAAGATAAAAATCTTACGCATGTCAGTAGAATTTCATGAATATGCAAATATAACCATTTGGCGGAATCCTTACAATCGCCTCCTCCATGGCAGACAGAAAAAAAAAGACCACTGCAAGAATCTTGTAGTGGTCTTTTTGGTGGGAGCTGAGGGAGTCGAACCCCCGACCCTCTGCTTGTAAGGCAGACGCTCTGAACCAACTGAGCTAAGCTCCCGAAGCGTTGTCCCTTATCGTTTGGGTGATGCAAAGGTACTACTTTTTCTGATAACCACAAATTTTTTTGAGCATTTTGGCAAAAAAAATCCGCTTTCCGCTGTTACGGTAAGCGGACCTCATTGCCTCCCGGAAGTCTCCAGAACGCCCATAAAAGACGCATTCGCCCGATAATGAGAAGCATAGACAGACTCGACCGTCACGACAGGAGCCGTGAACATGCCATCCTGGGTGACATAGAACTCTTCCGACACCGCGGTCCTGTCCTCCGGATAGACATCGAACCAGTACTCCGTACGGTCAGTCTTGACATCCCTGTAGCCCTGAGGGGTCACCGACCAGACTCCGTTCACGACAAGTGGACGGAGCCACCAGCCGTAGAATCCGGAAAGTTGGTTGACCGGACGGAAGGCGGCCTCGCGAGGTGCGGTCAGTTTCACGAAACTGCGGTTCTCCTGACTCCAGATCCGGTACTCGGCGGTGATCTTGTCGCCGACGCTGACCTTCATTCCCGGGAATATCTCCAAGCGGCCGGCCTTTCCGTCCTCTCCCCTTACCTCCTTATAGAAATGTCGCTCAATGGAGAAGCCGTTGCCCGACGCCTTGACCTTGGAGAAAGGTGTCGAATATGTCTTTGTGAGGCCCACGACCTTTGTGGCGAGAATGTCGGCCGGACCAGCCAACACGGAGTGGAGGGCATCCACGAATGCGGGATCCCCGTCCCATTTCTGTGTTTCTTTCTGAAGCATGAGCCAGAGACGGATGCCATCGGCGATTTGTTTCGCTGTCACATTGGCTGCGGAGGTCACTTCGGCAGGCTCGGTGACCGAAGACGACAGCAGGTCGCAAAGCATGGCGTGGGCATAGGCCTCGCTCTCAAGAAGCCCCCGGAACGGCATCACGGCGTTAGGATAGTACCAGCCGCCATCCGGGTGTTGTACGGCATATTCAAGAAGCGACTGAACATCAGCAGCAACCGACTGGTTCATTTTGGACTCAGCAGAGAATTTGATTCCCCAAGCTGATGCCAAAGCAAGGCCTCCATCATTGTTCACGAGATTAGCCAATGTCTTGATTCTGCGGGCCTTGGCAAGGATTTGACCATCCAGTCCCCGGCCATCCTTCACCGAAGGCACAAGATAGTCCTTGACCGACTTCTTGAACTCCTTGAAATTACGGGCATATTCAGACTTGTCATTCTTGGTCTGCGGCGAGACTTCAAAAGGCACGGGCGAGTACAGCGAACGGATGTAGGCATATTGCTCCATAGACAGCCGACCGCACCAGCGAGGGGTCGCAGTCCCACGCAGGAACTGATTGCGATCCAGCCATTTGACAGATCCGGTCAAATCGAATCCTCCATAGTCAAGTCCGGCGTCACGCATCTTGGCGAGGCGCTCCAGCACTACCGCCGTCACAACCGGAGAGGGGCGCATTCCCTCGAACCATCCGAAGCCACCGCCAGAGTTCAGGCAAGCCTTGATCTTCTCCACAAGGGCCTCGTCCGGCATCTCGGCCTTGACTTCAGAACCAAGAGAGGCGGCGACCCTGCGGACGTACAGCGCCTCGGTGAGTGACAGGACATCCTTGCCGTCAGGCTCGACCTTGGACGGAACCGCGTCCAGAATCATCCGGCGAATGTCAATTTCCTTAACCTCCGCGCCCTTGGAAGTCGTGCCCGTGAACTCAGACTCCAGTCGTTTGACCAGCGCGGCCTTGTCAGCCCCGGCAAGAAGCACGGCCGAATGAGACTCTGTCAAAGTCTGCTTGGATTCATAGACAGGCAGGCTGACAAACACCCCGTCCGAGAAAGTCTTGGCGTCATCGGCAAAAACCACCTTCAACCCCAACTCATCATTGTCCATAGGATTGACATCGAAGGCGACTTCCACAGAGCCTCCGGCAGGCACAGTCTCCTTCTTCGACAAAGAGGCGAACGGAGTCTCCCCCTCATAATCCTTTGATGAATATGTCTGGAGAGCCGCCACCCCGGAGACTTCCTCATCAGAGCCGTTTGAGACAGTGGCGTGAAGCACGAACCTGTCACCTTTATAAAGATATTCAGGCTCCGCCACAGAAACCTTGACAGGGACCGTCACCACCATCTCCTTGCGGACACAAGCGTTGAGCATCTCCTGCGTGTGCGCCCAGACCTGCACAACGAATGTCGAAAGTTTGCCGGAGGTCCTGAATTTCATGAATATGTTCCCGTCGGCATCCGAGCGAAGAAACGGTTCGAACGCCAGAGTGGTGGAGAAATCGGAGCGTACGGTGACATCGGGGACCTCAACCTCATCGTCAGATGCACTCTTTGACATCTTGTACGACACCACTGCGTTTTCGCAAAGCATCCCATCCCCGCTATCGATCCTCGACTCTGCCCTACTGATGTTTCTGCCTAGTCCACGAACTCCAGCATTGCGGGGAGAACTTCCCACGAACACATCGTCATAGGTCATCCGCCCGTGGACACCACCCACGGAGAATGAGATAAAGACATCATCCGCTCCGAAATCGGTCAAGCGGACAACAGGCCAATTATTGGCAGAAATCACTTCCGAACTCTTGTCAAACACTGTCGCCACAGCCTCCACACCCTGAACAGACTTCAGTGTCAACGAATATTCCGCACCCGGCAAAGCCTTGTCAGTGAACGAGGTGAACGCCAACGGCAGTTCGAGAGTCTCTCGCTCACGCCTGAACTCCTGATCAAACAGGCATCTCGATCCATCACGGAAATAGAAAACCATCAGTCGGACCGCATCGGGATACTCCTCCTTATAATTATAGACAATTTCTGTCAAAGAGCCCTCCTTCCCCTCCTCACCGTCAAGATGAATAATCTTGTGATCAAGCAGTTGGCGCTTGTCTCCAAACAGTTCCACCACAGCCCAGACAGGCCCCTCGCCCACACCGAACTGGACCTTGATGTCCTCTCCGGTTCGTAAGGTTCCATCCGAACATGCACCGACAAGCTTGAAAATGTTCTTGACCTTCGCGTCAAGCGAAGTGGCGGAATCATCCACACGGAGAATCATCAGCCGCCTCCGCGATGACACCTTGCGGCCATCCTCTCTGACTATCTCAGCCTCCGCATCAAGCAAGTACATTCCAGCCTTCGGAAGCGCAAGCTCCTCCTCCTTGCCGGAAAATGTCTTCCCGGAAACGACTTTCTTCCCCGAAATGCCAGTCAATGAATATCCTATCTCCATCGGGGCGTCTATCTCATCACCCATCAGGTCCTGAGCCTTGAACGACACCACAGCCTTACCTCCAGAGACCATGCAAGGAGTCCCGCGCCATTCACCGTCCGAAGGACTTATCTCACCTTTGGCGGCATTAGCCACATCAGCAAGAAGATTCAAATACTTCACCACTGACAGCGTCTTGGTAAACTCCTTGGTCTCCCCCGTCGCGTCCGTTACCTTAACCGTCACGCCAAAGAAATCAGGACCATCCTCGTCATCGGTTGCGAAACGTATAGTGAACGAACCGTCCGCTTCCAAGGATAGTTTCCCCGATGTATAGTTGGTCCCACGTCCGTCAACGGAATAAGACACCGAAGCGGAAGACAATGAGTGTCCGCTGAAACTTGACACCTTGCCGCTCACCTCTACGGTGTCGCCGGCGATGAAAAGCCTGTCGGTCTTGTCGAAAGCAAGGTCGTAGGTCGGGAGTATGTACTCGTCCACGACGATACCCTTCGACGCATTCACATCTCCGCTGACGATCTTCACATAGAAAGACCCGTTCCTGCCGCCGGACGGAATGTCAAACGAGCCGGCCACAGAGCCATATTCATTGGTTGTCAAATCCTTGCTTCCGACCGCATTGCCTTCGGCATTGACAAGTTCGGCATTCACTTTGGCGCCTGCCCCGACTGTGTGCAGGCTCCGGCTCCTGTCACCCTTGTAAAGGACGGCCTTGAACTCAACCTTCTCTCCCGGATTGTAAGCCGACTTGTCTGTGAACACCTCGCAGAAAGTTCCTGAATCGCCATTCGAATAAGACACGTAGCCCGGGTTACCGTAGATGTAGTGTTCCTCGGTCTTGCGAGTGAATCCGTCCCGATCACGGAACGACGCAACCAGATAACTTGCCGCATCGTCTTTCAGACTGTCCACGATGACATCCGGCAGAGGAGTGAATCCGTCCTTGCAAAGCACGACACCCTTGGCCCGAGCCACTGTCTTTCCGGAGCGAAGAAGCTCAAGGTCAACCTTTTCCACCGGCTCACCGGTCAGATAGTCAGCGACAAAGAAACGCATCTTCCCGCTGTCTCCGCGCACAGCGACGGAAAGAGTCTTCTTTGTCCACTTCGCCTTCGATGCCACCTTTCCGTTCCTTGCCGTGAAAATGTAGTCTCCGTCATCGCATCCAGGGAGCTCGACCTTCACCGTGTCCTGAACATAAAAACTCTTCTTCTGGTTGTTTATGGTCTTGCGGACCAAAGGCTTCGCATCTTTAAGGTCTTGAACGAACGCGACATCGACCTTAGCCAGATTGCGAAGAGCCAGAACCGCCTCACCTTTTTCGAAAGATATCTCGATCTCTTTCCTGTCAAGGGATTCCATCAACAGTTTGAAATCATTCACCTTACTAGCGATTTCCTTGTCGATGCCTTTGGAATATGAATGGCGTTCCTTCTCGGCTGATCCGCAATTACCGTAAAGGGTTTTGTAGGAAGCTTCGACAGGCTCAGCCAACGGAACCGCCGGTCCCTGGGCTTGCCGAAGGGCAGCGGACGTCTCACCGATCCTGGACAGGCTGTCAAACTGGCCTCTGAGCACAATGGCCTTGCCGTACAGGGACATGGCACTTCCGGCGTATTTCTCCGCGAACGAACGGGCGGCGGCCATCCTCTCAGCGCGGCCTTTATCATCGTGTTTATAATCCTTATCTGCCATCCGGCGGTACTCAAGGTAGGCGGCCTTCGGGTAGGAATCACCGACATATTCACTCAAAAGCGACATCGCCTTTTCCGAACGTTTGATGGCGGCCAGAATCCATAGGGTATATTCATAATCATCCTTGACCATCCCCGTCCAGAGGTCATCCAGCCCGTCGCCGTAGAAGGCTCCGTTCCTTGCCGCCTGAAGGCGGGCCTTGTTGACAACAACGAAGTCGGTCAACGAAGCCGGACTCTCCTTGGGCAGATTGTGGTGGAACGTCACGATCGGTTCGGCATATTCTTCGACCTCCTTGTCCAGCCATGCGCTGTACCCGTCCCTCCGCTTCCAGTCACGGTTGCCGGCGACCACAACCTTCTGGCTGGCTGCTGCGTAGAAGTCGTAGTTCAGGCGCTCCGCCTTGGCTTTCGAGATTATGGTGTCCAGCACGGCCATCATCTCCTCCGGGCGGTCGGCGTTCCGGGCGGCGGCATATCTCTTCCAAAGGTCTGTCAGCACAAGGCCGTCCTTTGTTTGATTCCGGTCTTTATCTTTCCTGACAAAAGCGGCTGTCGTCATAGCCGCAAAACAAAGAATCGCCACCAAGGTGGAGGTTATCAGCATGGTCGTCTTCATATGATATTATCGCTATATTATCGCTTATGTATGGTTAAATCCCGTCCTGCAAAAATCTTGCATAGAGGAAGTCCTGCGACCGATCGTTTCTGGTCACATCGGCAGGCTCAGTGACCAGAGACAACTTAAATTCTACAGCGGCAGCGACTTTAGTATCTGTACAGCCTCGCTCACTAGATAGGTGCTGCCTCCGACGTAGATAAGCGGATAGCAGAAACGGGAACTATCTGTTTTCCTGGAAGTCTCACGGGCCAGACCGATCGCCATCGTGAGGGCCTGGCGCACATCGGGAGCGTCGTAGACACGGTTCACGGAACGACCGTTCGCGGCACAGAAAGCACGGTACCGCTCAGTCAGTTCCTTCTCCGGCAGCGCACGATGGATCCCGGGATTTGTGAATATGCAGGTGGCGTCAGCGGGAATCAGCGGCATAATGCCATCCAAATCCTTGTCGGCCATGATCGCATAGACAAGGATCAGGGACGAGCACTCCCCATCCTCCACCATCGACTCCAAATGGGCGAAGTTCTCCCTCAACGCCGCGGGATTGTGGCCGATGTCCGCTATTATGTACGGCAGGAGGGAAAGTCTTTCCCAACGACCGTGGAAGTCCATTATGGAAGCCGTGTGGACTATCGCGGCGACCACCGCTCCGGAATCCGACAAGCCTGAATATTCCGGCATATTCCTCAATATGTCAATGGCGGCAAGCACGGTGCGAAGGTTCTTTCTCTGGTATCCGCCACGAAGATCCATATTCCTGAGGATCCCTTCGCGACTCGGCCACAGGGACGGTTCCACATCCTCGGCGAAGGTAAGAGGGCAGCCGGCCTCCGCGGCCTTGGCCTCGAACACGGGACGCGTCTCGGGAAGATATTCTCCTACAAGGGCCGGAACGTTCTTTTTGAATATTCCCGCCTTCTCGCCGGCGATCTCCGCCAACGTGTCCCCCAACAGGGCGCAATGGTCCAAGGCTATGCTTGTGACTATGGTAAGATCCGGTGTTATGACATTCGTGCTGTCAAGGCGGCCTCCGAGGCCTACCTCGATAACGGCCACATCGACCTTTTCGTCCGCGAACCACCTGAAAGCCATCCCTGTGGTGATCTCGAAAAACGACAGGCTCAAAGCGTCCATATCCTTCTCATAACGGCAGAGGAAGTCGTAGACATATTCCTCGGACACCAATTCGCAGGCATCGCCGGACGGCCCCACGACTCTCATCCGCTCACGGAAATCCACGATGTGGGGAGAAGTGTAAAGACCCACCTTGAGTCCGCCGGCGGACAAGGCGGAAGCGAGCATGTTCGCCACCGAGCCTTTGCCGTTGGTGCCGGCGACGTGTATCGTCCTCAAACCGAGGTGCGGGTCGCCAAGGACACCCTCAAACCGAAGCATGTTCTCCAACCCCGGTTTGTAGGCATCTTTGAAAGGCACCTTCTGAACCGACGGGAAACGAGCGAAAATCGCCTCCAACTTATTTTGATAATTCTTTTTGGAAAACGGTTCCATTATCCTGCAATGATGTAATGATTTTTTGAACTGAATTCAAATTTACTTAAATTTACGGAGATATTCTAACGGAATGAAAGAAAAAAACTCAGCGCTTCACTCGAAGTACATCATCGACGGCGTTTCCAGACGGCTGACTCCGGCTGAGATGCTCGATGATTGCCTTGCGTCCAAAGTGACAGGCAAGTCCCCCGAGAAAGAGCTCTTTGAGCCGATAGTCGATGAAAGCACGGATCCATCCCCTTCCATAAGCACTCCCCCGGATCAGGATCCCCTGGGATGCCTCAAGGCTGTCATGTCAATCCTGGAGGAACCCCGGGCGTTCCCGGCGGCGTTCGCCGACTCCTACACCAAATCCAGAATAGCGAAATCCCTGCTGGATGCAGTCTGGATGAACGGACATTTCAAACTCGGAGACCTAGCCGCCTACGCCAGGTGGAGATGGAACCCCGGACCGCTTGGAAACATGGCGGCCTTCTACTGTTCAGCGGAGGCGGCAGCCGACTTCATCAATGATCTGGGAATATGCCTGAGCGGGTATTCCTTCACGGGAAGCGGGCGCCGCTGCCAGGCTTCCTTCAAAGTAGGGACCTTCGGGAATACTGAAAAACAGGACGAAGACGAGATCTTCTTCCCGGAAGGCGCTCCGTTCGGAAGCGAGCATCCGGTGCTGGGCCGGCGCAGGGCCATCCCGGACAAACTTGCCGCGGATCCGGACAGCTGGATCATCTATGTGCCGTTCGACTCATGCGATTTCAGGCTTGGAGGATCTCTTCTTTGTGAAGCGACCGGGCAGAACGGGGATAATTTTCCAGAAATCGGAGACGCAGACTACTTTATTGATTGCTATGAGGTTATCCGAGAGTTCGTGGAAGACAGAATCGCCGTGTCCGCTTCCACCGTGTGCGATGGAGGCCTGCTTACGGCACTGAAATTGATGTGCGGGGCGGACATCGGGGCCGAAATCGACATCAGCGGAATCCTGAGTGCGTACGGAGAGGACAAAAATGTCAGGGTTCTCTTTTCCGAGATTCCCGGAGCCATCATCCAGATCAAGGACTCCGACTACGATTACATCGATGCCGAGTTTCTGCTTCAGGACATCGCCTACTATCCTGTCGGTCATCCGGTGGCCGGCGATGGAGGGATACACATCAGGACCGGCGGCAACGGGATCGCGAACATCCTTCAATCCTTGCTCGGCAGCCAGGCCTCAGAAGGAGAAGACTGACATAATCAATAACTTGCTATGGCTAGATACTCTGACACTCCAAGTTCAGGAGAGGGCGGCAGGAAGCCCAAAATCTTTGTTCTTGACACGAACATCATCCTGCATGACTACAAGGCCATCCGTAAATTCCAGGACAACGACCTGGTCATTCCGATCGCGGTTGTCGAGGAGCTCGACAAATTCAAGAAAGGCAACGATGCCCTGGCCTTCAACGCCAGGGGATTCATGAGGGAGATCGACAGGATCACCTACGGCAGGTCCTTCGGGAAATACGGCGTGCCGATCGGCAAGGGATTGGGGAACATAAGGATCGACCCTGGCCACCCCTTCCCTGAAAGCATGAAAGGGATTTTCTACGATGACATTCCCGACCACAGGATCCTTGCCACCGCGATCTGGGTCCGCGACAACAACCCGGACAGGTTCGTCGCCCTTGTCACCAAGGACATAAACCTCAGGATGAAGGCGAAGGCCGTTGGAATGGAGGTGCAGGACTACCTGACCGACAGGATCGAGGAAGACAAGATCGAGAGATCCAACAAGGAAGTCCAGCACCTCGACGGAGTCTCCGCCGAGGCCATCCAGAGCCTTGCCTACAGCCCCGGGACAGCTGTGGACTGGAGGGTTTTCGGAAAATCCAAACCCAAGGCCAACCAACTCTACAAGGTCAGGAACGGAGACTCCACAATCTGCGCCAGATTCGACGCCGCCAAGGAAAAAATCGTGCTTGTCAAGAATAGGGAGGCCTACGGCATACGTCCACGCAACGATGAGCAGAAATTCGCATTGGACGCCTGCCTGAACCCTGAGATCCGGCTGGTCTCGATGACCGGCGGCGCAGGAACCGGAAAAACCCTGCTGGCCCTGGCGGCGGCGCTGGAACTGGCAAGGGATTTCGATCAGATCATCCTCACAAGGCCGACTATCGTGCTTGGTAATCAGGACATCGGATTCCTGCCTGGAGACCAGAAGACAAAGATGAGTCCTTTCGTTCAGCCTCTTATGGACAACCTCAACGTCATCAAGGACCAGTTCCGCCCTTCCAGCAAGGAGGTTTTGAGGATCGAAGCCATGCTGAAGGAGGAGAAACTGCTCATCTCCCCTTTGGCCTACATAAGGGGAAGAAGCCTTGGACGGGTGTTCCTTATCTGCGACGAGGCCCAGAATCTGACCCCGAACGAGGTGAAGACAATCATCACCAGAGCCGGCGAGGGCACAAAGATGGTGTTCACCGGCGACATATTCCAGATTGACCAGCCATATCTGGACCAATGGTCCAACGGGTTGTCGCACCTTAATGAAAAGATGGACGGGCAGAAACTTTTCGAGCACATATTCCTTAAAATCGGCGAAAGGAGCGAGCTCTCCGACATCGCATCGCGGCTGCTGTGATGGGTCTGTGAGGGACAGCCGCCGCATTGGCATTTTTTGAAGTCCAAGGCAGCATTTTGAAGCATTTTGAAGTTTCCGAAATTGCTATAACGAAAGTTTTTTAGTAATTTTGTAATCTGTATTTATCGCGATGTCTATAAAAACAAATTCTAAATAATATGTTTGACAAGAAGAAAAGAGTCTATCGTTTCGGCGGCAAGACCGCTGAAGGGGACGGACAGATGCGTGAGCTCCTGGGAGGAAAGGGAGCCAATCTGGCCGAGATGAGCAAGCTCGGCATGCCGGTTCCTGCCGGGTTCACAATCACGACTGAATGCTGCGCAGAGTACTATTCACTCGGCGGAGGCTATACGGATGACCTCAAGAAAGAGGTGGCCGAGGCACTGAAGGCCACGGAGACCATCATGGGCAAAAAATTCGGAGATCCGTCCGACCCGCTTCTCGTAAGCTGCCGCTCCGGCGCCAGAAGCTCCATGCCAGGCATGATGGACACCATCCTTAACATCGGTCTTTGCTCGACGACCCTTCCTGGAATGATCCAGAAGACCGGCAACCCAAGGTTTGTCTATGACGCTTACAGGCGCCTTATCATGATGTACTCGGATGTCGTCATGGAAAAGGCCGAGGGCATTGAGCCGGCGGACGGACAGGGAATCCGCCAGCAGCTCGACAGGATGATGATGGAACTCAAGGAGAAGAAGGGCTACAAGTCTGACACAGACATCACGGCCGATGAACTGAAGGATCTTTGCGACAAGTTCAAGGCAAAAGTGAAGGAAGTACTCGGAGTTGACTTCCCGGACACCGCCGAGGCTCAGCTTTGGGGGTCTATCGGAGGCGTGTTCAAGTCTTGGAACGGAAAGAGGGCCATCGCATACAGAAGAATCGAGAAGATTCCTGATGACTGGGGGACAGCCGTGAATGTGCAGTCAATGGTGTTCGGCAACATGGGCAACACATCCGCCACCGGTGTCGCGTTCTCACGCAATCCGGCCACTGGAGACAACAAATTCTACGGTGAATGGCTGATCAATGCGCAGGGCGAGGATGTCGTCGCCGGAATCCGTACCCCTAATCCTCTCAACGAGGCCACCAAGACAGAGAAGAACAAGGATCTCCAGTCTTTGGAAACCGCCATGCCGGAGGTTTACAAGGAACTTGATGACATCCGCCTGAGACTCGAGCAGCACTTCCATGACATGCAGGACATCGAGTTCACCATCCAGGAGGGTCATCTCTGGATGCTCCAGTGCCGGATCGGAAAGAGAACCGGTCTGGCCGCCCTGAGGATGGCGATGGACATGGTTGACGAGAAGATGATCGATGAGAAGACAGCCGTGATGAGGGTTTCTCCGGCCCAGCTTGACGAGATTCTCCACCCTATCCTCGACCCGGCGTCCGAGAAGAAGTCCAAAGTCCTTGCGATCGGTCTCCCGGCTTCCCCGGGAGGAGCCGTAGGTCAGATCGTGTTCACTTCGGAGGCGGCCATGGAAGCCAACGACAAAGGCTTGAAGACAATCCTCATCCGTGAGGAGACCTCTCCGGAGGACATTGAGGGCATGCGCGCCGCAGCCGGAATCCTCACCACGCGTGGAGGCATGACCTCGCACGCCGCCCTTGTGGCACGTGGATGGGGCAAGTGCTGCATAGTAGGCTGCGAGTCCATGAAGATCAACTTCGAGGCAAAGACCGTTTCATTCGGCAATGTCACCATGAAGGAAGGCGACTGGATGAGTCTCAACGGAACCAAAGGACTGGTCTACGGTGAGAAGATCGACACGATGGACGCATCGGAGAACCCTATGTTCATAAAGTTCATGTCAATCGTTGACAAATTCCGCAAGCTCGGTGTAAGGACAAACGCCGACACCCCTGAGGACGCTCAGAAGGCTCTCAGCTTCGGCGCCGAAGGAATCGGACTGTTCCGTATCGAGCACATGTTCTACGGGGCGAACTCCGAGCAGCCACTCGCGAAACTCCGCAAGATGATCCTCTGCAACACCGATGAGGAAAGAAAGGAAGCCCTCGCCGAGCTTGAGCCTTACATCAAGGCCTCAGCGAAGAGCACCATGAAGATCATGGACGGCAAGCCGGTTGTCTTCCGCCTTCTTGACCCGCCTCTCCATGAGTTCGTTCCGAAAACAGAGGAGAAGGAGAAAGAACTTGCCAAAGAGCTGGGTGTCACTGTAGAGGACATCGAGAAGCGTGGCGAGGCCCTTCATGAGGTGAACCCTATGATGGGCCACCGCGGAGTCCGTCTTCACATGTCCTATCCTCTCATCGCCGAGACCCAGTACAGGGCAATCTTCACCGCCACCGCCGAGCTTCAGCAGGAAGGTTACAATCCTCACCCTGAGATCATGATTCCTGTTACGATCTCCGCGCGTGAGCTCAGCTTCCAGAGAGCGATCTGCGACAAGGTGAAGGCTGAGGTTGAGGGCACGACACGCCAGTTCATCCTTTACAATTTCGGAACCATGATCGAGATCCCTCGCGCAGCCCTCACTGCCGACAGGATGGCCCGCGCCGCAGAATTCTTCTCGTTCGGAACCAATGACCTCACCCAGATGACATTCGGCTTCTCCCGCGATGACGTGGGCACCTTCATGGGCGAGTACCTTGGCAACAAGATCCTCGACGCCGATCCGTTCCAGACAATCGACACCAAGAGCGTCGGCAAGCTGGTTGAGTTCGGAATCCAGGCCGGACGTTCCAAGAGACCTGACCTTAAGTGCGGTGTCTGCGGAGAGCACGGTGGAGACCCTGCGTCAATCCGTTTCTTCAACAAGATCGGTGTTGACTACGTTTCCTGCTCACCGTTCCGTGTGCCTATCGCCAGACTCGCGGCGGCTCAGGCTGCCATCGAGCAAAGCAAATAGTCAGTCTCACCAACATATTCATAAAGAATCCGTCCCTTGCCGGGGCGGATTTTTGAATATATAACTATCAAAATCAGACTGCCTCAAAGTGCCAAACTTATCAGTAATGTATCACATCAGTGATGAATAGGATGGGGCTCCGAGGCGCAAGAAATTTCCCCTTGCCGAATTTTTCACGTTACAAAAATTGCGGCAAGGGGGAAATTTCTTTGCTTCAAAGTGCCTTGAAACTGTTCTCTAACAGTCATCTGGAGCCAAGGTAGAGGAAGACCATGCCGAGTAGGACCAAGGCTAGGTCGATGGCTTTGCTGCGGAGGTTTTTCTCTTTAAAGACAATGGCCGCGAAGAGGAAGCTGACAATGACACTGCCGCGGCGGATCATTGAGACAATGGAGATCATTGAACCAGGAAGGCTCAAGGCATAAAGATAGATAAAGTCGGCGACACTCAGGAATATCGAGATGAAGATGATTGACCATCTCCACTGGAAAGGGGTCGTGTTCCTGCGGTTCGGGTACCAGAAGAGAACCAACATGGCGCCCATCATGGCGCATTGATAGATGTTGTACCAACTCTGGACGGCCATCTTGTCCAAGGCCAAGCCGTTCGGATCCATCAGGAACTTGTCATAGAGGCCGCTTACAGCACCCAACAATGCTGATCCCACAACGGCATAGATCCAGACATTGTGCTCAAAGTCTATTCCTTCCTTCTTTCCGCTACGGCTCAGCAAGAAAAAAGACACCACAGCCAGCAGCACACCGGTCCACTGGAGCCAGTTTAGTCTCTCGCCGAAGATCAGCATGGCGCCCAACAGGACCATCACAGGACGGGTGGCGTTGATCGGGCCCACAATCGTCAGCGGAAGATGTTTCATTCCGTAGTAGCCCAACGTCCATGAACTGAGGACTATGACGCTCTTCAGCAGGATCCATTTCTGGGTCGCCCATCCGCCATATTCACCGACCCTGAGGATGCTTCCGTCAAGGGCATCCGTACAATATGACAAGACTATGAAAGGAATGAAGATGAGGGAGCAGAACAATGTGTTCAGAAACAGCACCGGAATGACGGCATTGCCGCCTAATGACACCTTTTTGAAGGAGTCGTAGAATCCAAGCAGGACTGCCGAAAGGAACGCTAAAGACAACCACATTACACTAACAATGCTAACCGGATGCAAAGATAAGCTTTTTCAGGGACTTTTTGCCTCCCGACTTCCTGGTTTCAGCACCGCGCAAGAGGGATCGCACAAACATGGTGGAAAACAATGCAACTCTTGGAAAAAAGTCGTAACTTTACTGAAAATTCATCCAATGAGCACAGTGCACGTTATTGACCATCCCATGATTCAGCACAAGCTGACCATCATGAGGAAAAAAGAGACCGGATCCAAGGATTTCCGAGAATTGCTAAAAGAGATTTCCCTTCTGATGGGATACGAGATCACAAGAGACCTCCCTCTCGATGACATCGAAATAGAGACTCCAATCTGCAGGATGACAGCCAAGAAGGTTTCTGGCCGCAAGCTTGCGATCGTCCCGATCCTGCGCGCCGGAATAGGCATGGTTGACGGACTCCAGACGCTTGTCCCAGTGGCCAAAGTCGGACACATAGGGCTTTACCGTGACGAGAAGACACACACACCTGTGGTTTATTACTGCAAACTTCCCGAGGACATCAACAAGCGACTTGTCATCGTGACCGACCCGATGCTTGCGACCGGTGGCAGTTCCTGCGACGCGCTTGCAATGCTGAAAGAGCGCGGATGCAACAACATCAGGCTTATGTGCCTTGTGGCCGCGCCGGAAGGAATCGCACGGGTACAGAAAGAACACCCTGATGTTGACATATTCGTGGCAGCGATTGACGAGCGCTTGAACAAAGACGCCTACATTGTCCCTGGACTCGGCGATGCCGGCGACAGGATCTTCGGCACGAAGTAAACTGACAATTTGTAATGGGCAGGCAACAGATTCCGGAGATTAATTACTTGATGTCTCTTGTGGAAATGAAATTCCACAAGAGCGTCAAGACTTCGAATGATTTTCACTCGCTGTCCATGGAGATTTGGAACGAAACAAGCGAAAGGATTTCAGCATCCACACTTAAACGGATCTGGGGCTATGTCAACATGACCTCGGTTCCCCGTCAGTCAACTCTCGACATTCTCTCCAGATACATCGGCCAAAAAGACTACAAGACTTTCTGTGAGGATCTTAAATGCTCCGAGGCCACACAGTCAATGTTCTTCACCTCTGAGTTCATAAATGCGAGAGACTTGAAGCCCGGATCAATTGTCGAGATCGGATGGAACCCGAACAGAGTGGTGACGCTCGAGTATCTGGGCGGCGATCAGTTCGAAGTCAGATCATCAATCAACTCCAAACTCAAAGTGGATGACCGCTTCGAAGCGTCAAGCTTCATAAAAGGCGAACCTCTTTACATTTCAAGAATCATGAGAGGAAAAGAAGTCACACGCCCCTACATGGCCGGAAAGCAAGGCGGGCTCACCCACCTTAAGACTCTTTAGTTCCTTGACATCTCAGAAACAGAGTCCTACACCTAATTGAAGATCCGCGTGACCGAGAAAGTCGGAGTTCACACCAAGCGAAAGAATCAGAGAGTTGAGACTCACAAACAGTCCCGCATCCACTGCGGGATTCTTAAACGACTTGTCCTCAACATTGACCCACTCTCTGGAGGCATCCTCCCAGCAAAGCCTGTATGAAGTCAATCCCGCTCCAGCAAAAAAGCCGAAACGGCGAGATGGGAAGAGCACAAGCCCGGCTGTAGCGATTGTCCTGCTCTCACGATAATTGCCCGTCGCCCAGATGCGGCCATATTCAGTGACACCATCGCTAGTGCAGGTGTAGGAATATTCATTCTCCCTGAAATTGCTTCTATAGTTGACGTAGGCTCCGAAGCCATTCCAAGTCAAGGCTGCCATCGCACCGTAGGACGGTGTCGGGAATATTCCAACATCGGTCAGAAAGGCAAATTTTGATGATTTTGAATATTTTGCGTTGGACGAGAGTTGCCGCTGAGCAATCAATCGCTGAGACTCCGCTCCCTGTCGCCGAGCCTGTCGAAGCGCCTGCGGATCCCGTAGAAGCACCTCAGGCCCAGCCTTCCGCGAAGTCACTTCGACAGGCTCAGTGACTGGATCAATCCTCTTCACCGGGCTAAACACCGGACGTCCCGGCTTCTTCCCCACCGACTTCATCCCTTGAAGATACCTTTCCTTAATCGCCTCGAACCTGGAAGCCTGCGCCACCGTCATCTTTCCGGAAGCTCCCGACAAGGTTTTCCGAAGCGATGAGAGTTCCGCTAAAAGGCTCTTAAGTTCATCCATTTGCACGCCGCGCCCTGACTCGGCCTTCATCCTCAACTCTACACAACGGTCACAGATGAGAGAATATTTGTCCAATGCCTTGTCATAGCCGTCCCGTTGCGGAAAAGCAGAGACAACCACGCAAAAACGGAGTGCCAGAACAAGGCACAAAAGAATATGTCCGGGAATATTCCTCATCAGCATCAACTTATCCTACAAATTTAGCACAAAAATAGTTATATTTGAACATTCAAACTTCACCATCGCGAAACACAACAGGTGAGTTTGACCATTCAAACGAATCATGGACGAAGCATCCGGATTTTTCGAGACACCTTCCATGGCTCAATCCCGCAGACAAGGGATGTTTGAGCTGATCAGCAGCAGCCCTGAAAGCTACTGTGAGATCTGGCGCGCCGATAAGGAAGGGCGGTTCCGAGTCTATAAGACACTCAAAAGTGAATATGTAGGTGATCCGGTCTATGAACGTCTGCTGCGGAAAGAATTCGAGATAGGGTATTCACTGGACAATCCGTACATCTGCGAGTACTATGATTTCGTGAATATTCCATCGCTGGGCAACTGCATCGAGATGGAATGGATCGACGGGTGCTCACTCGACAGTATCTTCCCACGGGGAGCAATCGGCAAGACGCTTGCCACCAAGATTATCAGCGAGCTTTGCGACGCATTGTCCTACATGCACTCCAAGCAGATTGTACACCGGGACCTAAAACCGTCCAACATCATGCTGACCTACAACGGCAACAATGTCAAACTGATTGACTTCGGTCTTTCCGACTCAGATTCGCATTCCGTTCTGAAAGGCTCAGCCGGGACTCAGGTCTATGCTTCTCCTGAGCTCATCTCCGGAGGCAGTGTGGATTTCCGCTCGGACATATTCTCTCTTGGTTGTGTCATTGACCGGCTGAGTCCTAATTTTGGCAAGGTAGTCAGAAAGTGTTGCCAAAGAGACCCCAAGAGGCGTTTTCAGAGCGCGTTGGAAGTCAAGGAGGCGATCAAAAGCCGGCCTAAAGCCCTTTGGGGGATCTTGGTCATCGTCCTTCTTATCATCAGTGCAGTCGCCTTTCTCTTCCAACCTTTGAAACGCCTAGCCAGCGCACCTGCCAGCCTTGGCACTGAGATTGACACCATGTCGAATCACGCTGACAAAGACAGCCTACTTCCAGCGCTCTCAGCCCCGCAAGGGAATGCCGAAGAGCCTGACGTAAAGGTTCCTAAAGCAAATCAGCCACAAAAAAAGCCAGTTCAAGAGAAAACGCACAGCGACAAAGAAGCCATCGACGAACTCTTCCGCCAAGCCACCGAACTGTTTGACCAGTGATTATTCATCGAACCTGGTAAAAAGGTCATAACGCCTTCCCGGAGTTCTCCGTCAATGGTTTGAATTTGGTCTTCCATTTGCTCCAGTTCTTCGCAGTCTTGTACTTCTCAAGGGAGGCGATGAAAGGGTGATATTCGGATGCCACGGCAAGAGCATTTCATGGCGATAATGCTCCCGTCATTGTGTTTTTTAATCACGATGGTGGCACTTTATTGCATTATTGCCCTCATCGCCTTCTCATTCTGTTTTTCTATTTCCTCTTCCCGCATGAAAAAGTCGCCCCGTTCATGGCTTGCGACTCTTCCTTAGGGAAATCAAAAGAAATGAGGCGAGCTAATCGCCACTGGCGAAAAACATCACACTTTGCTTTCAGAACGTTTCGACAGAAGCAAAGATGGGAAACGGATGCATTTTGCTTCTGCAATGACTTCATCAGGTCTGAATGACGGAGATAATGCGACTACAGGACATGGCTATCTGGATATTGTTGATCTCATCATTCAGAACTGTACGCATGCAGGGAATATTTTGCAGGAACTCTATCTCCTGCCTAAGATATGAATCCTACCTTGAACGAGTTTCAAAGTCTGTAGATTTCGGCGACATCCCAATCAGCGACAATCCGCACACTTTCAACGACAACTATCTGAAACTCAAACAGCAAGTAGCTGAAAGTTGTACGAATCACGACCTAACAGACAGCTTGTTCATCGGGACATCGGCCTTGGCGAAGTATGAGATTGACGGGGCGGTCGGCATGTATGGCGGCCTCACTTGTGATCTTCTGCAAAGGTTATGATTCATAAAACGATAAAGGCATTTAAAAAGGCCGCATTAGTTTAATATATGAGAATAATTGCCTACCTTCGAACCTTATATGAACAAACAAGCGAACTGAATTATGAGTTTCAAAAAATTGTTATCCACCGTGGTTTTGCCCGTGCTGGCAATCGCGGTTCTTGCTTCATGCAAGAAGTCAGACGAAGTTACTGTTTCCGACATTACCTTGTCTCCGGACAAGATGGAAATAGTTGAGGGTGAGACCAAAACCATCAAGGCCTCGATCGCCCCTGCCGGGGCTGCCGACAGAACGCTGACATGGAAATCTTCCAACCAGGAGGTAGCGTCCGTTGATGAAAAAGGTGTTGTGACCGCTGTCAAACCAGGTTCCGCCACCATAACGGCCACCGTTGATGGCAAGTCAGGGAATTGCGATGTCACAGTTTTGGCTAAAGCGATCAAAGCCGAAAGTGTGAGGTTGAGCGAAACTGAATTGAGCCTCAGCGTTGGCGAGACAAAAACCTTGACAGCCACTGTCGATCCGGACAACGCCTCCAACAAGAATATAAGTTGGAAATCCGACAACGAATCCGTTGCCACCGTTGATCAGGATGGGAATGTCACAGCCATCGGAAGCGGCACTGCCAAAGTCACCGTAACCACTGAAGACGGAGGATTGACAGCGGCATGCGTTGTCACCGTGACACAAAAAGAAGCCGTGATCTATGCAATCGGCCAGGAGGCTGTTCCTGGAAAGGGTTACTACTACGCCACAATCTGGAAGAACGGCAAGAGACACCTGCTTTCAGACGGAAGCCATGACGCTTTCTGCAACGGGGTCTATGCTGACGGTGAGACAATCTACATCGTTGGCTGCGAGGCGACCGGTGATCTTGTGGACGATGGTTTCTACGATCCTTACCATCTGAATGTCGGTGTGATCTGGAAATTCAAGGCCGGTGAGGAGGACAAGGCGGAGAAGACCGTCATCAGCGACGGGAAATACGCCACATCGCCGATTGCGGTGACAGTCTCTGACGGCAAGGTCTATGCCGCCGGATTTGACACACCGGTTTATGACAGGCGCGTCATCCTTTGGACGGACGGCAAGCCCCAGTACCTGACTGACGGCTCTACGGATGCCGTGGCGTACTGCATCTGCTCAGACGGAAAGGATGTCTATGTCGGAGGTTATGTCCAGCCAGCCGACAACAAGCAGGGCGGAGTGGCCACAATCTGGAAAAACGGTGTCGCACAGAGTCTTACCAGCGGGAAAACAGTGGCGAAGGTAAACGCTGTCTGCATCGACGGTGGCAAGGTCTATGCCGCGGGAACCGAGAAAGAGTCTGGCGGAAGATGGAAAGGCGTTCTCTGGATTGACGGTGTGGCCCAAGATTTCACGGACTACGTGGGAACAGAAGTCACTGGCCTCTATGTCAAGGACGGGGAATATATCATCGAAGGCAATATGACCGAGACCAACGCGGCAAAGGACATCTGCCCTTACATCTGGACCTCCAAGGGCGCTCAGAAGGTGGCCGCTGACATGAAACTCTGCCAAGGCGTTGGCCTGGCGGTGGACGGCAATGACATCTATGTGGCCGGCAACGAGAGCGCTGGCTACGATGCTGATTACAACCCGATCTACCACGCCCATCTCTGGAAGAACGGTGTCGAGCAGGAACTTGAGGTCAAGTACAAAAACGACTTCTCCCTCTGGGACGTCACCTGCGCCTACGTGGAAAAGAAGTAATTTTTATGAATATCCAAACTCAAGCTGGCCGTGGCACCCCCTTCGGCCAGCTTGTTTCATATCCCTACACAACGGCCCGTGAGCCAAAGCCAGTCTCACACGCACGGACCCTCATTAACATGTCTGCCGTGCGCGGAACCAAGCCTTTCACTCACGCTGATGTCAATCGCCAAGACCGCGACAATCCCCTGAGAATCAAACTCCCGAACGATCAGCTGCACAGCGAGACTCTATACACGACACCCCAACAGGAGGCTATCAGGCCATTGGTTGAAATCCTTGCGCGTGACGCGCGCACGCGAGGGTGAATCATTGTCAAAGTCAGGTACGTGCTTGATTCTGGATAGCTTGTTTCGGGGGCAGAATGGCGATTCGTGCACCCGAATCAGGATATTTACGATGGTCGGGGTGCGGAATATGGTGGTTTGCACCCCACTATGTCAACGAAAAGGGTTTCGGGTGCAAGAGACGGGTATTTGCACCCGCTGAGGCAGAGAGGTATCGCATCAAGAATCACAAGCGAGAACGGGATTGGCATGTATTGGAAAATATTCATTATCTTTGCCTTGCTGACATTGATGCGCAGGGGCTCCCTCATTGCGGAATCAAGATTCAGTGCCAAACATTAATTGACAAAGGGCTATGGAGGAGAAAAGGATCAAATACCCGATCGGGGTGCAAACGTTCGATAAGATTATCGAGGGTGGTTATCTTTACATCGACAAGACGGGGTTTGTGCATGACTTGGCGACAAACTATTCGTATGTATTTCTTAGCAGACCGCGGCGATTCGGCAAATCATTGCTGTCATCCACATTCCATAGTTACTTCGAGGGTGACAAGGATCTGTTCAAAGGTCTGAAAGCCGGAGAACTGAAGAAAGAATGGACTAAGCATCCGGTCTTTCACTTTGACATGTCCACAGCGAAACATTGCAGCGAGGAGGAGCTGCTCAGCGAACTGAACATTAAATTGCTGAAATACGAAAAGCTCTACGGCAAAGGAGATTGTGAGATTGGTGTCAACCAACGTTTCGAAGGACTTGTCCACAGGGCGGTGGAGCAGACCGGAGAGAAAGCCGTCATAATCATTGATGAATATGACGCTCCTCTGCTGGACGTGATGAACGACAAGGAGCGGCTGGTACCTATGCGCCAGATCATGAGGAACTTCTACAGCCCGATCAAGAGTCTGGATCCGTACCTTAGGTTCGTGTTCATCACGGGAATCACCAAGTTCGCGCAGCTCAGCATATTCAGCGAGCTCAACAACTTGAAGAACATCTCGATGATGCCGAGATATTCAGCGATCTGCGGAATTTCGCAGGAGGAGCTTCAATCACAGATGAATATTCCCGTGCAGGAGATGGCGGACGAGCTGGAAATTTCTTTTGACGCGGCCTTGGAGAAGCTGAAGAGCAACTACGACGGTTACCATTTCTGCGCCAGATCCGAGGACATCTACAACCCGTTCAGTCTGCTCAATTCACTGTCTGACAAAATGTTCGGCAGCTATTGGTTCGACACGGCCACTCCAACGTTCCTGATTGAGCGCATGAGGGAGAATCCCATTTCAGAGAACCTTCTGGACAGGATGAACGAAATCGCGAGAAGCGACTTTGATGTCTCACCGGAGTTTTCCGGCAGCATCCTGCCGCTTCTCTATCAGACAGGTTACCTGACGATTAAGGGATACAACGCCGAAGACGAATCCTATACTTTGGGCTATCCGAACCGGGAGGTCAGAGAAGGATTTCTAAAAGGACTTTTGAATAGTTACAGAGGCTCTGAAGGAATGAGTGCCTCGTTCGTGCTCCAGTTCAACAGGGCATTGAAAAACAATGACATCAATGAAGCGCTTGAGCGCATGCAGTCCTTCCTTGCCGGTATCCCGTACGATCTGGAGAACAAGTCCGAGAAGCATTTCCAGACGATCATCTACCTGATCTTCTCGCTGCTTGGGTACTACACCCAGACCGAGGTGAAGTCCGCGATCGGCCGGGCTGACGCTGTCTGCAGGACCAAGGACAGAATCTATGTCTTTGAGTTTAAGGTGGATGGCTCTGCAGAAGAGGCCCTCAAGCAGATTGACGAGAAGGGGTATCTGATTCCGTACAGGTTTGAAGGTTCGGAAAACCATGAAGCAGCATCAGTCACTGAGCCTGCCACTAAGCCGTTCGCTTCGACAAGCTCAGCGTCCGGCATTAGGCCGGCAAGCGGCAGTTCAAGAACAGCGACCGGCGGAAGACTTGTCAAGGTCGGAGTGAACATCTCTACCCAAACCCGAACAATCGACTCCTGGATAATTGGTCAGACACAGTGACCTCATTTATTTATTGATTGATTGGCGGAACCTATACCGAAGGCAACACCAATCCAAAAGCTTATTCAAATCCTGCCCGAGTCCTGCGTAGATCTTTCCACATCAGAGTTCCGCGTCTCTGGTACGGATTACAATGAGGACTACGCTGCTGGATGCAATCACCATTTCAGTTAATGATTTAGAACAATATTCTCAAAGCGCATAGGCGGCAATTTATGGCGAATATGCTCCCGTCACATGCTTTTTCACCATCGACAAGAGCGATATTGCCAACTTTTGCGCTACTCGTCCGCAAGCGGAAATGGAGAATCCAGCCTTGACAAGCCTGATTCCAACTCCAGCAGCGTTTTCTTGGCCGCAAGTCCACCGCCATACCCCGTCAGCGAACCGTCACCGCCTATCACCCTATGGCAAGGGGCAAAAATCGAAATGGCGTTGGCACCGTTGGCGTTTGCCACTGCCCGGACAGATTGCGGCAAACCGATACACCGCGCCATCTCTCCGTATGAAACCGTCTGACCATAAGGAATATTCAGCAGTTCGTTCCATACCTTTTTCTGAAAATCCGTTCCCACGAATAGCAATGGGACATCAAACTCCTTGCGCTTCCCGACAAAGTACTCGTCAAGCTGCGCAACCGCTTTTTCAATCACGTCTGACGTGCCATTCTCAAATTCCGCCTGTAACGCACGTTTCAGCCGCCTGTCCACATGATCCCGGCGCTTCTCCACCTGCCAGTCGCACAAGCAGAGTCTGCCATCAAATGAACCCAGCAGCAAAGTGCCGCATGGCGATTCGTAACGTCTTGTCTTGATTATATTCTTGCTGTACATAATATTGCCACACTGAGTTTCTGATAAGAAATTCATCCTCTGATCACCGGGCACCGCTTTTCCGGTCCGCCAGAATGGTGTCAAAGTTCCCGATCGCCCAGCCGATGAGCGAGTCTAGGCGCGAAAGAGTATGTTGCGGATGGGACATTTCGGGAATGTCGCGTCCTGTATCATTCTTCTGTCCATAGTATATTCCCTCATTCTCGCTTTCGTGACGCCATATTCGCCTCAGCTGGCAGACTCTTGCCGAGAAGGTTTTCATCAAATCAATGCAAAATTAATGAATATGCACGAATATCAAGCCATTCCCCTCCAAAATGACTTCGGGCAACATTATATACGTACTAACTTTATTGCACTGCAAAGGTCACAAAACATGGAATATACCGGCCGAGGCCCCGCTCCTACAGCGCAAGAATGCTAAGATCAGAATTTCACCTCTTTTGAAGACATTACGCGAGCAAAAAGAGGCCGGGATCAAAGGCGGAATATATCACCGTACCCAGATTGATTTGACTTACAATTCAAATCATATTGAAGGCAGCCGGTTGACAGAAGAACAGACACGCTATATATTCGAGACCAATACAATAGGAATCACGGATAATGCGGTGAAAGTGGATGACATCATCGAAACCACCAACCATTTCCGCTGCATTGACTATATAATTGACCATGCGAAAGAACCGCTGACTGAAAGCATGATAAAACAGCTTCACATGTTGCTGAAAAGCGGAACTTCAGATGCTTCCAAATCCTGGTTTGCGGTCGGTGAGTACAAACGGATACCAAACGAGGTCGGTGGGATGGAAACGACCTCACCGAAGAATGTGGGACATGAACTGCGTGCATTGCTGAAAGAGTATAGAGACAAAAAGCCGATGCGTTTAGAGGATATACTTGATTTCCATCAGCGTTTCGAATCAATACACCCCTTTCAGGACGGCAACGGAAGAGTCGGGCGCCTGATAATGTTCAAGGAATGTCTGAATCACGACATTGTTCCTTTCATTATCACGGATGAACTGAAGATGTTCTACTACCGTGGTCTGCACGAATGGAAAAGGGTCCCCGGTTACCCGGTTATCTGACAGACACCTGCCTGACCGCACAGGACTATTATAAGAAACTCCTTGACTATTTCAGAATCAAATATTGACCGATGCAGCCCTAAAACACGCTCCTTCTTTAGTGTTTACAAACATTATTTAGGACTTTTCTGCATCTAAAAATCTAACGAGTCGTCCCTACTTAAGTGAAAATTAATTGATATTCAACTAAATAAGTTCGTGCTGCTCTCGAAAAAGTAGACACGGAGAGGTAGAAAAAGATTGAATGTTGTACATTTGTGATTGTCATGGAAGTTGCTCGTGGAGGGAGGGGCGTAGCCCCGACCGGAACGAGCAACTTCCAGCGGCCCGAAAACTACCCCAATCATACTTTACCTCAAAGGAGAAACGATTATGGGAAAGCATTTGAATCCTCTTGAGAAGGAGCTTCTGATTCGCAGGTTCAAAGGGAACCCGCGAGTGAAACTGCCTGACTTCTGCACCGCGAACGATGTTTCCGATGCGGCATTCCGCAAATGGATTAAGCTGTATGATGCTCAGGGCATTGAGGGGCTGGCACGTCATGACGCCGAGTTCAAGGATGTCCTTCCGGACGGTCCGGACAGGTCCGTGGACGGATACAAGCGTGAGATAATGAAGCTCCGCATAGAGAATGAGCGGCTAAAAAAAAGTTATGCCGTTCAGACGAACGCGGATGGGGAACGGGAGTATGTTCGTTTAAAGCCGAAGATTTCGAAATAGTGTCCCTGCTGTCCAGAGACTACGCTGTCAGTGACCTCTGTGAGGTGATGGGCGTAAGCCGCGCAGGATACTACAAGTGGAAGACCCACAAGCCTTCCCCTCGTGACAACAAGCGCGAAGATGTTGTCGAGGCGGTTCGTCAGGTCCACGAGAGGCATCCCACTCACGGTTACCGCTGCACTGCGGCATACGTCAGAATCAACATGCAGATGGTCATCAGCGACAACTACGCGTACAAGTGCTACAGGTATCTGGGCATCAAGGCGGAAACCAGACACCGCCCACATTACAAGCCGCGTAAGGTAAGGGATCTGTACCCCAACCTGATCTTCACAACTTGGGAGACCGTGGACCGTACGCGGCAGGTCATAGTCTCCGACATGACGGCCTTCAGAATACGGTATTACTACTTCGAGGTCACGTTCTACTTCGACGTGTTCACCAAGGAAATTCTGACGGCCAAGGTGGCGGACAAACGCGGCTCCAGAGACCAGTACATCGACGGGCTTGCGGATGTCATCGGCTTGCTGAAGGGCTCGGAAGAGCCTGTCATCCTGCACACTGACCAGGGCAGCGTGTATGCCTCCATGGCATACAATGAACTGATAAAGGACACGAACATCGTCCGCTCGATGTCCAGGGCCGGAAAGCCCACGGACAATCCCGTCAACGAAGCTCTGAACGGCTGGATCAAGGAGGAACTCTTCATGGACTTCAAACTTGAGTCTTGTCTTGGAAGAGAAGACTTCATAAAAACAATTCAATGCTATGTCAAGTATTACAACACACAACGGCCGTGCTTCGCCATCGGCTATGACACCCCGGATAACTACCGGAAACGCTACAACAAGGGAGAAATCCCAAGGAAGAACACTTTTGAGGGCAGGAAGGTGACTCCGGAACCCAAGTTTGTCCAAAAGAGAAGGCAACTCGCTGAGACTGAGCGACCCTCAGAGGACGTGTCCACTTCCGGAAATGAAACTGCTGGAAAAAGTTGAAAAATGTCTACTTTTGTAAAAAGATACGCGGCAAAAAAAATCGCCCGTGTCTACTTTGGAAAATAATAACATCTAAAAATTATTTTCCGTGTCTACTTTTCGCGTCCGGTACAAATATGCAGAAAGGAACTGGTGGAAAACGGCAAGTACCAAAGAAAAGATTTGGTGGAAAATGACATTTTACCATAAAAAATTTGGTGGAGCAATTGGTTATATCTATATTTGGGTATAAATATGATGAGGAATGGAACAAAATGAGATTTACTTCAAGCGAAAGATTTACTATACTATGCTCAAATGGAAGTCTGAGCGCAACGGTGATACGGCATTGCTGATACAAGGCGCAAGGCGTATCGGGAAATCTACTGTTGCGGAAGAATTCGCACGTAAGGAGTATAAATCATACATCTTGATTGACTTCTCCAAGGTATCGAAAGAAGTTAGTGATTTATTCAATGACATTTCAGACTTGAATTACCTGTTTATAAGGTTGCAGTTCATTTACCAGGTGCAACTATATGAGAGAGAATCCGTGATTATTTTTGATGAAGTCCAGTTGCAACCTTATGCGCGACAGGCTATCAAACATCTAGTGAAAGACCATCGTTATGATTATATCGAGACGGGTTCTCTTATATCTGTCCGTTCCAGAAGCCGGTACATCCTCGTGCCAAGCGAGGAAACCAAGGTGAATATGTATCCAATGGACTATGAAGAATTCAGATGGGCGCTTGGGGATATGACAACAATTCCTCTACTGCGTACGGCATTCGAAAAGAAAATGCCTTTGGGAGATGTAGTTCATCGCAAACTAATGAGGGACTTCCGTCTGTATATGCTTGTCGGAGGAATGCCACAGGCTGTTTCTGCATATATAACTACCAACAATTTTATGGCTGTTGATCAGGCAAAGCGAGATATTATAGCCCTATATGAAGAGGACTTTGGGAAAATTGACGATTCTGGAAGAGCCAAGGCGCTATACGATGCCATCCCAGCACAATTAAGCAGAAACGCGATGCGTTATCAAGTCGGTAAGGCAATCGAGGAAGAAAGAGTAGGCAGGGTATTGAATATCGTGAAAGAGATGGAAGGCTCTATGACAGTTAATGTAGTATATCATTCTGATGACCCCAATGCAGGATTGGCATTGACAAAAAATGAAGATTATTTCAAGATGTACACCTCTGATACAGGCTTGTTTGTCACTCTTGCATTCAAGGATAACAATATTACTGAAAACATTATCTACGACAAACTGTTGAATGATAAACTTAGCACCAATTTGGGATATGTCTATGAAAATGTCATAGCACAAATATTGAGAGCGACAGGAAAGAACCTGTTTTATCACACCATCCCATACGCCGAAGGGAAGAAATACTATGAGATAGACTTTGTCATTCCGGATAAGCACAAGATTTCACCGATAGAAGTCAAGTCCTCAGGCTATATGGCGCACAAATCCCTTGACCAGTTTTGTACAAAGTATTCAGACCGGATTATGAATAGATATCTGATCTATACGAAAGACTACAGAAGGGAAAACGGGATAGAATATGTTCCTGTTTATATGACAATGTTTTTGTAAACCACGTTAAACTATCGCCATTCTCGCCCTGATCCGGCTGAGCGAGACGGGAGTTATTCCGAGATTTCAGCTATCTCACTGAAGCCCAGCTCATCGTAATATCGGAGATTGAATGTGAGCCGTTGTTTATGAGGAAGCGATAGTATCGCTTTCTGAAGGAGTACAGCCTCTATGTCTGCCAAGTCAACATATTCATCGGCAAGCATTGACAAGGCCTCGGCATTCTCTTCGATGTCCACGGTCGGGTGACGCTTCCCGACGATGCGCAGAGCCTCGTTCGTGGCTATCCGGTATAGCCATGCCGTAAATGAGCGGCTCCGGTCATACTGGCCCAACGAGCGGAAGACCCTAATGAATGTTTCCTGAGTGGCATCCTGCGCATCCTCACTGTCCACAGTGATTCGGCGGATGTGCCAGTAGATGGGTTCCTTGTACTCTTTAAGGAGCGCGCGGAAGCCAATCTGAAGGTTCCATCCAAGCAGCCTCACTATGTTCTTCTCATTCATCTGCCAATATGTAAACTGTCTTCTTGCCCCGCGCCGTCCTCACAAGCGGTTCCTTTCTGTCCAAAGTGAAGGAGTCCAGCTCCGCTTCAGCGAACTTGCTGTCCATTCCGGTGAATCCGCAGTATTTTCCGACCGAAAGATAGCCATTCTTTTGAATATATGCCACAGCCATCAACTTGCGTTCCGGACGCGAGGTTCTGTTCAACGTGGTGGTGCGTTCGACCTGCACTGTCCTGAAAGTCGGAACAATAGCCGTGGCGTAGCATCTGTGATGCATACCGCAACCGTGTCGATGTGGCCCGCGGGCCTCCGCTGAAGCAGAAAGCGAAAGCATAAGCATTGCAGCCGTTGCTGCCGTAAGTAATCCTGTTCTCATAATTCCAATGTCTTTAGATGTTGTTCTTTGAGACGTCTCACTATATATACCCGGCAAGGCGATGAAAGTAAAAAGGGGAAATGATTTTTTTTGATTTGAATAATATGCATGTTTGAGAATGTCAGGCGTTTGGTTATATTAACAATTGTTATCGCTCGGAATGTCTTGCCGTCATAACTTTGCGGAAAAATCATTGATATGAAAACAATCAGCAATGTGAAGATGAAAGTCCTGAAGGCTTTCCATATCCTTTTCGGGATTATGTGGATTGGCGGAGTTATGGCATTGGCCAGCATTATGCTGGGCGTGCAGCCGCAGGGCGTGGAGCAGATGTATGCGGTGGCGAAGGATCATCTTGTGATAGACAAGTTCTTTCTTACTCCTGGCGGCGTAGGCATTGTCCTGACGGCCCTTGTATATTCAATATTCACTAAATGGGGATTCTTCAAGGTCAAATGGGTCGGCGCGAAGCGGGCGCTGACCGTGGCGCTTGTTCTTATCGGCAAGGTCTATATGGGCGTTATCATAGAGGAGAATATGGACTATGCGGCAATGATGCTATATAAGCAGCTTCCTGTGGAGCCGTTCTTAGCGGATGTACGGCACGTAGCCATTGCCGGAATCGTTCAGTTGGCCGGTTTCGCTACGATTCTTATTCTGTCGGTATGGAAGCCGTGGGTGAATAGAAAAAGTTCAGCTAAAGCCTCGCTCTGATCCGGCTGAGCGATTGATTTTCCGCTATTCTATCATCAAAGTCATGTCTCTAAGGTTGATATCCACTTTCCGGAATTTGCGTAGAAGTTCAAGTCCGACTGTGCCTGAGTGTTGATTGCCATCCGGTGTGGTGTGAATCAGGACGTTGTGAAGTATCGCTCGCTTACCGTCCACTTTAAAGGAAACTTCCGGCATTGATAAAAGTCCCTTTTTCACTGTACTGCCGTAGGTGCCGAGAAGGACATTGGACTTTTCAAGATTTGATGTGGAATCCTTGTGGGTGCAATACCATATATACGCCAGGTCTGTCATAGTACAGCCTGTGTCCAGTTTGAGGTTCTGCTGTTCATTGTTGATGTCAGCGGATAGGCAGATGGTGTTGTTTGGCTCAATGTAGAGGTTTGGAATGAGGCCGTTGGATTTGCGTTCAACATGACCGAATATGACAACGCTGCGTTTGAAGTCAATGCTGATATTCCCTGCGAGTTTCAGAAAATCCATACCGAGGATGGCATCAGTACGGACAAGAGTGTCGAGTTGATTGTCACTGAGAACATATGCAAGGATGTTGTTCACGTCCATCCCTCCGATGTTCATCTGCCTTATCAATGCCCTTTGCGTCCTCGTGCCACCGGAATGATTAGCACCGTGAAGGTCTATCGTGTCACGGACGAACTCGGCACCGATTTCTTCAGCGAATGATTTTGACAATGCTGAATACGATGCGCCGGTGTCAAGAATAAACTCGTATTTCTTTCCGTTTATGGATACCGGGAGCCACATCACATTGCTCTTTCCCGCCATCTTCTGTTTCATTTCTTCCGATGCGGATTCGCTTGCAGGGATGTCCTTTATCGAGAATGGCATTTTGACGGATTTTCGTCGCATTGAGATTGACGGAGCCGGAAGATCCCTTACCGCATTGAAATATTCATACGTTCCGTCAAGTCCGGTTCCTTCGATTGAGCCTCCGGCGGCGATGATTCTGTCAATGACGGATTCTATCATATCCGCAGCCAAAGAATAGCGACCGTTCGAACCTTCGGCTATGGCTCCGAGCGTCAGCATATTGCAGATATTTTGAAGTCCTATTTCTTCGGAATGCTTGTCAATGAGCGTCTTTAGGTTGCCGCCAAGTTCCTCAGGACGGTTGAAATATGCTGCAAGCATTGTCTCGGTCATTGATTTCAGAACATCAGACTGGATGGAATCCTTGACTTCTGAATATTCCCGGTTAAGAGCGAACCAGTCTTCGCAGCCGAGGAGTTCGTTGATTCTCTGATCCGCGTTCTGCGCGGAAAGGGCGAGAGGAATCAATGACAAAAGGTTTGTCAATACTTTGTACAATTTCATGTTCATCTGTTTTATCTCTGTGCCGACATCCTTTCCAGCCGTGATGTGAGGCCCTGCTTATACGCATCCTTGCACTCGTCATCCAGAAACGACATATCAATCATGTCGTAGAATTTCGGCAGAAGTTTTCTGAATTTTTCGAGCATATTGTCAAATACCTTAGGCGCAATGCCTGAAAGTGTCATGGCGCTGACGAAATCGCTTTTCTTCATTCGCATCTTCCGTCCATTGAGTGTGAGTGCCAATTCTTCGGTGTCTTTCGGGTTTACCATTGAGACATTCAGGAGGTCGTATGCCGGAGTCAGGAACCACTTGCCTTTTGGCGCATATAGAGAGAAGTTCTTCAGATGCATATCATTGTTTCCTACCAGCCAACTGAAGAATACTTGCTCATAGAAATCGGTCAGATCCAGAAGCGGCACATAAGAATATTTGGCGATTACCTTGGCAATCTGTTCATACGAACTCTTGTACTTGTATTCAGTTTGCCTCTCTGTAAGCTGGCACATATCCTCCATCGGGATTTTGCCTCCGTCTGATGTCCTGTCTATCCTTTTGGTAAGATGCCCCAAAGTGCCATCCTGAAGTCGTATCAGAGTGTGAGGCACGACTTTTATCATTGCGATTTCAGCTCCTCTCATTCAAGTCCTCCGTCCTTACCGGTGCAAGCTCATAGCCGAACATTGCAAGCACCTGATTAACCTTATCCATCCTGAGTGTCGGCTTTCCCTGCTCAAGCTGACGAACGAAATTAAGACCCACGCCACATTTCAGTGCGAGGCCCTCCTGTGTCAATCCATACTCCTTCCGGAGAGATTTGAGTTTCACGGACAATAGTGTCTTCATGATAATTACATCCTATCGGATGCAAATATAACCAATTTCGCATGATTATATCATATCGAATATAAAAACACGCTCAATTTCAAAATAACATCAGTTCGAATATAACATCAAATCCTCAAAATATACAATGAGATGACTACATCTATCCACCTAAATACAACGTCTCTAACGATTATGGTTGACTGCCATTCTGTCCATCATGAAATTGTAAACTTGATTGCACATTATTTGAAGAGTGTGTCGTCCTTGACAAGGATAGCCAGATGGATTGTGTATGTCCCATGTGATATCCTCGATGTCATAAAGATTATGCGGAAATGAAAAGGCTTGGTTTTATCGCACTGCTTATATTCAGTGCGGTTTGTTTGTGCGTCCAAAGGGGCACTTCACGCACGAAGCACACGAGGCAGACCACTTGGTGCGTAGATAAGGCATTTCCACTCACTGGAAACAGCAATGCCGCTCAGAACGTAAGCGCCAACGTCTTTGCGAGAGACGACGCTTCGGCCACCCTCTTCTCGGCTTCTTCGGGAGAGCTATAGTCCAGATTCCACGCCGCCACGGTCGCGACCTCTCCAAGGCCCCAAAGTGAGGACAGAGCATGAAGATAAGAGCCGCCTTGGTCCAGCCGGCTTCCCGTCTCTATATTCATGCCTCTTGTCGTGATGTACATCACCTTTTTACATTTGCATAATCCGGTGCAGGTCTGCCCATTGTCAGTGAAGGTGACGCCGTAGAGGGACATATTCTCGAAAAATGCCTTCAGCACCGCCGGAAAACTCATATCCCAGAACGGAGCGGCTATGACAATCCTGTCAGCGGAAGCGATCCTGCGGGCCAGCGACACGGTAGATTCCGGAACGATACCGGACGATCTTTCAGCAAGCGTCTCCGGAGTCAATGCGCACAGTCCAACCGCATTGACATCAATGGTTTCGATGTCATACCGCGAAGAAAGCACCTCCTTCGCAGCATCAAGAATCTTTCTCGTTCTGGACTCCGGTCTCATGCAGGAGTCAATGATCAGCAGTCTTTTCATTATCAAACTCATTAAAGTCATTATCAAACTCATTAAAGTCATTATCAAACTCATTAAAGTCATTATCAAACTCATTAAAGAGGACAATTGTAAATCAGTAACTTCCAAGGACAATGCACACAGCGGAACATCATAATTAACCGTTACCCGTCACCGCCACTGCATCACAAGCCTGAAGTTCTCTCGTACCTTCTCCATTGCCAATTTACGGATTACTCTCCGAATTGGCAACACCAGTCAATAGAAATCAGAGATGAGTCTCCACCGATTTTACGAAACTCCTTCATTGACAAAGGCCTCCGGGATACTCAGGACAAAGAATAGCCTGAAAAAGCCGCTGTTCCCAGTGCAAGTTTTTCAGCCGAAGACCAAACGTAAGCACTTTCATACCACATATGGCTGAAGGCGTTTCGTACGATATCCAAGAAGAATCTTCCGAATGATGACAACAGAATAATCGCTACCTTTACGGGAAATTTCGTGGAAGCCGGTTTGAATTTCCCACAAAGGGACGTTCCGGAAGGCCACTGGACTCCTTTGTGCGCAAACCCCAGGTTCTGGCACACAAACTGGGAATGAATGCCGTGAGTGAGTTTCAGGTTATTACGCACGACGCCAAGGGAGGGATGGCTTTCGGGAGTGAAATCAAGGTTCTGGCGCACCGGACAGAGGGACGAAGTGGGTTTGTGCGCAAAAGCAGCATATCCACTTAGGCAAGGTTGATGACGTAGGAGCGGTGGACACGCATAACTACCACGATGGACTTGAGATCGGCACCGACAAGTCCGGTACCAAGCTCAAGTCCTAGACCTGGCAGAACCCCACCGCCGTCACCCCATGCTCCGGCTACAGGTTCTCGTCCTGAGAAGCGTTTATATTTGTTTGAAAAGTTCCTTCAAACAAACACTGCGAAACAACTTCTAAGTTCATGGCATAAGAACAATAACATCCCCCATGAGTGGGAAATGGAAAATATTCATTATCATTGTCTTGCTGGCATTGACGCGCAGGGGGTACCACGTTGCGGAACCAAGATTAAGCGCCAAACATTAACTGACAAAGGGCCATGGAGAAGAACAAGATTAAATACCCGATCGGAGTGCGGACGTTCAGGGACATTGTCGAAGGTAGGTATCTCTACATCGACAAGACGGGAATTGCGCATGAGTTGGCTGAAAATTACAAATATGTATTCCTTAGCAGACCAAGGCGGTTCGGTAAATCGCTATTATCTTCGACGTTCCATAGTTACTTCGCTGGGGAGGAGGAGTTGTTCAACGGTCTGAAAGCCGGAGAATTGAATAAAGAATGGACTACGCATCCGGTGCTCCACCTCGATGCCTCACCCGAGTTTTCCGGCAGCATCCTCCCGCTTCTCTATCAGACAGGTTACGTGACGATAAAAGGCTACAACGCTGAAGACGAATCCTACACTCTGGGCTATCCGAACCGAGAGGTCAGGGAGGGATTCCTGAAGGGGCTTCTGAACAGTTACAGAGGCTCGGAAGGGATGAGCGCCTCGTTCGTGCTCCAATTCAACAGGGCGTTGAAAAACAACGACATCAACGGGGCGTTGGAAAGGATGCAGTCTTTCCTTGCCGGAATCCCGTACAATCTTGAGAACAAGTCCGAGAAGCATTTCCAGACCATCATCCACCTTATCTTCTCGCTGCTTGGGCACTACACCCAGGCCGAAGTCAAGTCCGCCATCGGGCGGGCGGACGCCGTGTGTTGGACCAAGGACAGACCCTATGTCTTTGAGTTCAAGGTAGACGGTTCCGCTGAGGAGGCGTTGAAACAGATTGACGAGAAAGGGTATCTGATTCCGTACACGTTTGAGGGCTTGAATGCTAGCACGGGCGCTTCGGCAAACTCTGCCACACCCAAAGATTCAGTGACTTGCAGTAGCACTTTGATAGGTTCAACTTCCGGATCAAGTCCTGGGACAGAATCTGACTCAGCCGCAGCAAGAGCACTCGTCAAGGTCGGGGTCAACATCTCTACCCCGACACGGACGATCGAGTCGTGGAAAGTGGCTGAGGAGTAACCTTCAGATGCCATGCCAGAAGCGTTTCAGACCCCAAATGCACCCGTCACAGTGTTTTTAGACCATGACAGCGGCATACCAAGGCATTATTGCAGCCATCGCAGTCAGCCTTGATATTATCTTTTCTTGGAGGGGCAGGACGTTCCGTCACCCTCAAACAAGAACTGAAACCACTTTTTGTTGAATATACTTTGGACAAAGTCCTGGCTCATCTCTCCCTGGATGCGCGGCACATCACCACTGCCGTATTTATCATTGCACTCATCAAACAAAAGAACCAACTCAAAAGAAGACACACAGCGACAAAGAAGCCATCGATGAACTCTTCCGCCAAGCCACCGAACTGTTTGACCAGTGATTATTCATCGAACCTGGTAAAAAGGTCATAACGCCTTCCCGGAGTTCTCCGTCAATGGTTTGAATTTGGTCTTCCATTTGCTCCAGCTCTTCGCAGTCTTGTACATATTCAAAGATTCGGAACGAACGTAGATCAAATAAGCGTTGTCGCCAAGATATGTGTCCTCAATCTCCGGAGGTGTCTCAGGCATCACAATAACAGGCATCATACGGCTAGATCCTTTGAAGGCATCACCACCGATAAAGGTAACGTTCTCCGGGATCGTGACCTTGGTCAAAGGAAGACCATTGAAAGCCACTGAATCAATAACTTGAAGGCTTTCGGGCAAGGTTATGCTTTTCATCGAAAAGCAGCCCTCAAAAGTAGCCTTATTGACTCTAGTCACTCCTTCTGGAATCGATGAGAATCTAACTTTTTACACTGAGAAAACGCATAAGCTCCCATTGAATTCAATGTGGAAGGCAGCTGAGTCCAAGTCAAAGAGTAACAACCACCGAAAGCATAATTACCGATAGACTTTACACCCTCCGGTAAAGATAGCGGATTGAAGAAGTAACATTCCGAGAACGCCCAAGAACCCAACCTCGTCAAACCTGAAGGCAGTTCTTCGGGTACAATGTTGAAGCAGCGATTGAACGTGCCGTCTCCAATTGATTTAAGCCAGGATGGCAATCTGCTCAGCGCCAGATTAGTACAGCATGAAAAAGCCCAATTGCCAATGTCTGTCAAAGTCTCAGGCAATGAGTTCAACGACAGTTTCTCGCAGAAGCAAAACGCGGCTTCTCCAACGGTGGTCAGGTTGTCCGGTAATTTTGGCAGATTGAGGTTCATGCACTCTTCAAACGCATGGTCACCGATCACCGCCACACTCTCCGGCAACTTGACGGAGCGAAGGTTGGCGCAGCACTTGAACGCTGAATCCGCTACATTTCGAAGGCCGGTGAAATATTCCAATTCCTCGAATGAGGTAATCTCATTGTTCCTCTTGAATACCCACCGCAGGTTCGTCACCTTAGCCGCCTCAGCCTTGGAGAGTTCTCCATCTCCATCCAAATCCCAATTCTTCTCGCAGAGCGCCTTGACCACCGGATCCTTGAACTCAATATTCCGCTCCACCGGAGAAGGCGGTTCAGGCCCGACCGGTTCCTCGCCCGTAACAACTTCCCGTGAATCAGACGAAACTTCATCCCGACCGTTGCCAACCCAAGCTTTATAGCTGTAGGTGGTGGAATATTCAAGGACTTCCAAAATTAATGAATATCCCAGTCCCTCCGCCTTGGCAGCAGCCATCCGCTCCAACGACCGTTCTTCCTCTCCGAAATAAAATCCGAATTCCTTAGCTGAGGAAAGCTCAACCACGCTCTTGAATGTCGCGGTAAGCGTCACCACACGTCCCTCCGCCACCGCACTGACCACTGGCAGCTCCGGAATCCGCAAATTCTCCGGCACAACACCACCCTCGCAGCCGGTCAGTACAACCGCCACGACAAGAAGGAACATATTCATCACCCGAAGAAGGCTCATTTCAATCGGTTTGTCATCAACTGCAAATATACACAATGAAAGTGAATTACGGTCAAGGTTTCCACCACGATTGGCCTGATATCATAAGGATTTTGCGAAATAATCATTATCTTTGGCATTGGACATTAATTGACTAAGGGCTATGGAGGAGAAAAGGATCAGGTACCCGATCGGGATACAGACTTTCAGGAATATTGTCGAGGGAGGATATCTCTACATTGACAAGACGGGGTTCATTCACGACTTGGCGGAGAACTACTCGTACGTGTTTCTCAGCCGCCCGCGGAGGTTCGGGAAGTCGTTGCTGTCATCCACGATTCACAGCTACTTCGCTGGAGAGAAGGAGCTGTTCGATGGGCTGAAGGCCGGGGAACTGAAGAAAGAGTGGGCCAAGCATCCGGTGTTCCACTTCGACATGTCCACGGCTAAGCATTGCAATGAGAAACAATTAGTCAGCGAACTGAATATCAAGCTCTTGGAATATGAACGTCACTACGGCAAAGTTGACGCGGAAACGGAAATCAACCAACGTTTTGAAGGTCTGATACGTAGGGCAGTGGAGCAGACTGGCGAAAAAGCCGTCATAATCATTGATGAATATGACGCGCCACTGCTGGATGTGATGAACGACAAGGAGCGGCTGGCGCCTATGCGCCAGATCATGAGAAACTTCTACAGCCCGATCAAGAGTCTCGATCCGCATCTCCGGTTCGTGTTCATCACAGGAATCACCAAGTTCGCGCAGCTCAGCATATTCAGTGAGCTGAACAACCTGCAGAACATCTCGATGATGCCGAAATATTCAGCGATCTGCGGAATTTCGCGGTCGGAGTTGGCTAGCGGGATGCAGGATTCCGTCCGGATTCTTGCTGACAAACAAGGGCTGACATACGAAAGTGCCATGGAGGAGCTGAAGTACAATTACGACGGGTATCACTTCTGCCAGGACTCCGAAGACATCTACAATCCGTTCAGTCTGATCAAATGTCTTGACGCGCAAGACCTCGGCTCTTATTGGTTTGAAACGGGAACACCGACGTTCCTTGTTGAATGGCTGAGACGCTCGCAAATTGACGAGACCACACTGGACAACATGCCACTGATTCCTTCAGCCGCGTTTGACATCTCGCCAGAGGTCAGCAACAGTCCGCTGCCTGTCTTATACCAGACCGGATACCTCACCATAAAGGGTTATGACAGAAGGACAAGGCTATACACACTCGGATACCCTAACGAGGAGGTTCGCATCGGATTCTCTCAATGCCTTCTGGCAGGATACAACCGCGATTACTCCACAAGCTCAATCTTCGTCGCCCGATTCTTCACGGCAATGGACAATAATGACATCAATGGAGCGCTTGAGCGCCTTCAATCCTACCTTGCCGGAATCCCGTACGATCTGGAGAACAAGCCCGGGAAGCATTTCCAGACGATCATCTACCTGATCTTCTCGCTGCTGGGTTACTACACCCAGGCCGAGGTCAAGTCCGCCATCGGGCGGGCGGACGCGGTGTGCCGTACCAAGGACAGAATCTATGTCTTTGAGTTCAAGGTGGACGGCTCAGCGGACGAGGCCCTCAGGCAGATTGACGAGAAAGGGTATCTGATTCCGTACAAGGCTGAGGGTCTGGAAAGTCATGAGGACGTTTCAGTCGCTTCTACAGGCTCGGTGACCGGGAGAAGACTCGTCAAGGTCGGAGTGAATATCTCCACCCAGACCCGCACGATTGAGTCGTGGAAGGTGGCGGAGGAATAAGTCAAAACACACATGTGCAGTACTAGACATAATAATTTATAAAAAACATATTCTTACCCTCTAATTTTTTTATCACCTGATTGAACTTGAGGGAAATGATTATACATTGGCATCGGTTTATGAGTGGCCGCTTGCCGGTTGAGGAACGGCTCCTCGGCAAAAAGGACATAAAACGGGATCCGACAATTTGTTTAACCAACTAAAACTATTATCTTTATGGCTGTTAATGGATATAATGACTTGAGTGCCTACGGTTGGGACCGCGCACTCTTGGGAGATGAGGGAATCGGATTCGGAGACGAAGTGAATGTGGAGGGTGATTCACTGCCACGGTACATTGACCCGCTGAACGATTGAGGATTCAAGAGACTTTTCGGAACGGAAAAAGTAATGAGGCGAGCTAATCGCTCGCCTCGTAAGACATCTAGTTCCAAGAACCGGTGCTTGGATCAATGGAGATTTCTATCTGCTCCTGATCCGGGGAGGTGTTGAGTTTGACTGTCAACTTGTGTACATAGCCCGGACGGAAACTTAGGGAAGTTTCCAATAGGTAGGCGATGCCGCCCATCGTGAGCTCAACGAGAGGAGTGCTCCTCTCGATGTTCTGCGGAACAAGGACAGCCTCGAACCGAGTATTGGAGATCTTTTTCATCGTGATTGTGTTCTTGGTGCCGAAAGGATTCTTCTCCACTGAGCCTTTCGCCCAATCAACACGGCACGAAGTGACGGTGTTATAGACATGGGCCACCACGTCATCAGGAATGTCCCCATCGAATTTCTCACCTTTTTCTATGTTCACTATAACCTTGGACATCATGTGGTAAAAGGAAAGATCTACGGGACCGTCAGTACGGCTTACATTCTGAGCCGAGGCATAAAGAAGATCGGACTTCTCCATCCCATCACCATTCTGATCCGTCTCGACTGAGAAAGAATAATCCTCAATCGATCCAACGGAAGGCTGATAAGGATAGAAGGCATAGAAGTCGCATGCCACATCACTCCAATACAATGTTCGGGATCCATTCCAATTCGTGCCATCAAATGTCAACTTTTCGTTGTTAAGATAGTTGCCGCCCACCTGAAGTGGTGCGGAATGCTCCACGGCATAAATCGACACCGCATCTCCTTGCTCAAAGGCCGATACTGTGGCTTTAGTCACCGGATAGCCGATTCTAAAAGAAATCATATCGGACTCAGGCTGTACCATCCGTTCCCTCTCACAAGAGACAAGAGCCAAGGTCATCAATAATACTATCGTCTTTTTCATAATTCTTCCTCCTTATTTCACATTAGGATGCTCACCCATATAGACCGGAGCGTAACCGGTTGCCCTATGGAATTTTGGATCCACACCGAATGTCCCGCCAACAGAGGCTGCTGATTTGGTGATTGTCCCTAAATCGAACACGTCTTTGGCATAAAAGTCCTCAAGGCTAAATGCCTCACCGGCATATTCCTTGATCCTTTCGACAATTGCCTGACGGCTGATCGAAGAATAGTAAGGAATATTATTGTTCATGCAACTGGTTGCCTCTGACCTATATACTCAGCGTGAGTGCATGTAGCCGCCTTCATACATATCGACTCGGTTCGAATATTTCAAATTGTAGATAAGATGACTCCAAGGTGCCTGCTTGGCATCCCCGTTCATTGTCAGATTCCTGTACCACCCTTTTGATTTATAGAATCCGAACGAAGAACCCAGATCATCATCACCGGAAGGATGGTCGCAGCCATCCTGACAACTACAGGTCTGAATAAAAGCGTTATGATAGATGTACTCATCAGCAAGCTTTCCGAAACCATGGCCGCCCGCCTCATGCTGTATTAGTCCTCTGAAATCATACGGGTAGGCCTCCTTGCTGACAGGACAGCATGCAATCGCTGAACCGTCACCGTACATCATCGTCACACCCTCGTACGTTGAGGTGTTCTGCAGCATGATGACAAGGCTCTTGGTCAGATCCATAGACGGGTTCGCCTTCTTTGCCCATTCGAAGCATTCATCAGCCTTAGGGGCAAGCAACCTATTCTGAGTGAAATAGCTACCGAACTTATTGTCGATGACCGTGTTGACAGTGCCGACTCCACTTTCATCCGACATCGAGACAACAGCATAGACATTGAAATAGTCCTTGTAGGTCTTGTACGGTTCGACATCAAAGAAATGACCGTAACCCGCCTGCGCATTTGTTAAGAACGTGCCTTTGGCGATGTCTTTAGCATCGTAGCCGTCACCAATAAACACAATGTCGATACCCTTGCCTTTGCTCGACTGTTGTAGTTTCTTGACTTCACCGTCTGAATAGTCGCTGTCATATTGCTCGACATCCATCTTGCATGTATAGTCCGTGTCACCACCAAGAAGGAACACAATCTCACCGGAGCGCCCTTTGTACTGCTTGTAGCTTGGGGTCAGGAAAGTACCCTCGTTGACTTCAAACGTCTCGTCCGTCCGTTCCATTGCTGAGATGGTAACAGTCACGTCAGTCTTGCCGGTGCCCGAAGAAGGCGTTACCGTAACCCATTCCGGCTTTTCTTTAATGCTCCAATCAAAGCCTGAAGGAACACGCAATGTGTAAGTGCGCTCCATCGCACCATTGAGCGCACGGACCCGCTGACGGCTCATCGAGAAATCATAATGTGCGGAGATGCGTTTGAAATCCTGCCAACCGGAAGCAGATTGGTATCTTGATATCGACTGTGACGGGACTTCGAGGGTGAAATTGTCCTTGGCGACACCATCGAAGGCACCGGACATGACGACTGGCGGCTCGATAGCTTCGCAGGTGATTTGAGACATATAAGCACAATCATTAAAAGCGTTTGTTCCAATTGTATTAAGGGAAGAAGGGATGAAAACCGATGTGAGATCACATCCCTCAAAAGCGTCGGATCCGATGGTGACAAAGCCCTCCGGCAGAACAATTGGAGACAAAGATAAATCATTACACCAAAACGCCCTATCTCCTATTTCCTTCAAAGACGAAGGAAACACAACGCTTGAGAATCTACAACAGCCAAATGCGCTATTGCTAATAATTTTGCAACCATCTGGAATTACCAATTCTCCACCAAAACCACATGCAAAGAAAGCACTCTCACCAATACTCGAAACGTTATTGAGGAATAGTTTGCCTTTAAATGAACATCCAAAAAATGCATATTTCGGCACAGTTGTTATCTTATCTGGCAAGGCAAGATCTCCTTCAAAAGTACCCGCTCCATGAAATGCATCTTCGCCTATAACCTCAAGATTATCTGGAAGAACAAGACTTCCAGTGAAATTTGTTCCTCGAAAAGCCCAGCCACCTATTTCTTTTAAAGAGTGAGGCAATGTTAATGATCCAGTCAAGTAGCTACATCCAGAGAACGCAGCCCCATCTATCTTTTCCAATTTATTCGGAAGAGTAATCGATGATATTGGAGTAGTATAAAAAGCATCCTTTCCTATTACTTTGACTTCATCAGGTAAAATCAAAGACCCACTTAGCCTTGTTCCGCTAAACGCTTTTCCACATATTTCTGTAATACTATCAGGGAAAGAGAAATAATATAACGATTTTTTATCTTTAAAAGCTTCATAGGGAATCACGTTATCCGCATAGGAATATTTTTGCAAATAAATATCACAGTAAGTATATGCATGCGAAATCTTAGCTTCTTTCATATTCACCGCCTCAAGAATGTCCATCCTTTCACGCATGAAATAGAAGTCTGCATTCGTAACAGTACCCGTCACTTTAAGATTCTTGATCTTGGCGGGGTTCTTTCCAGCTGCCTTGATTGTAGCCTCAAGGGTTCCCGGCTCGGAGACATTGACGACATAGTACTGCCTTGCCTCGCCTCCGTGGGTGTTGCGGTCCTCGGTCCAATCTACGATTTGGGTAGAACCTAGGGAGAGCTCATAGCCTCCTGTGGCAGTCTTTTTCGAGATATTGATGGTGACGTTCAATTGTTTGCCTACCTGATAGTCAACAGCGTCACTCTGTTTGAAGGTGTAGGAAACGCCATCTATAGTGATTGAAAAAAGTACGAGACCTGCCTCAACTTTCTGTGGAATGACGATTGCCCTGAAGGTGCCATCGCTCTGCGGGCACATCACGATTCCGTCCTGTTGGGCCTCGCCCAGAGGCTTGGCGACACCGGTGGAGTAGTCAATGGTGGCTTTTCTGGTGGTGTTCGTTAGAATCACGCTCTTCTCCAAGCTTTCGAACTCTCCTTCCGCAAAGCCGTCCTTCTCAGCCAGTTTCACCTCAACAGCAGACAGTCTGTGAGTCAATGTGACCGCCACAGCTGACTCCACTGGAGTGATGTTCTTGCCTTTTCCCCACAGGAAATCGGACGCTTCATAGCCGCCTAAAGATGCAGCGGTCGCTTCCGAACTTTGGTCTTTACGGACCTCAAAAGGGAAGGAGTTGACATCTGAAATGCCTGATTGGTAAGGATAGTACAAATAGAGGGATACTGTTTCAAAAAGTGTGTCTGAGATGAACTAAAAAAGTCTACGGATTTCT